>JGI25921J50272_10000047_pt1 | contig 34745 bp, 24 predicted proteins | sample LauGreSu1BDMLBSD_2_FD_50272 | JGI IMG/M metagenome (IMG submission 50272) | reverse complement strand
TCTGGAATTTTCACTGGGCAAAAAGAAACAGCCTGCCCTGGACTGGGTAAACCCTATCTCGATGATGTATGATGATTTGTACATGAGAAATGATTCTGCCGAGCTGGCTGCACTGCGAAAAAGGGTAAAAATATTAGAAAAAGATGTGGAAGAACTAAAATGCGATACCGATTCAGATGGAATTGGCGATTTATTTGACAAATGCCCAAGCACCCCCCGTGGTGTAGTGGTAAGCGGCTGGGGTTGCCCATTAGATACCGACCAAGACAGTGTTTATGATTATTTGGATAAGTGCCCACTGGTTAAAGGTGACAAAAATAATAACGGTTGCCCAGAAGTGGCAAAGGCGACAGTCATTAGCCGACCTAACATACAGCTGAGTGCCGAAGAACAGAAAATACTACAGGATGTTTTTGAAAACCTGGAATTTGCCACCGGGAAGTGGATCATCAAAGCGGTTTCTTATCCTTCACTCAATAAACTGGCCACCTTATTAATTACCAAGCCTAACTATAGCTTAAAAATAAGCGGACATACCGATGCGGTGGGCTCAGAAAAAGCTAACCAAACACTATCCGTTAATCGAGCTAATGCCGTAAAAAGCTATTTGGTGAAACGTGGTGTTTCGAAAAATAAAATTGAAGCCAGGGGCTTTGGGGAATCACAGCCTATTGCCGATAATGAAACGGAAGAGGGCAGACAGCGGAACCGAAGAGTAGAATTTAATATTTTCTGATGTAGCCTTACTCCTGAAAAATCCTATCTCCGAACGGAGATAGGATTTTTTTATGCAGAAACCTTGATTAACTTTAAGTGTTCTTGAGAAATGTTAAAACGTTTATTTCAAACCCATGTCGATTTATAATTTAAAACAGCGCAATACGATTATTTTATGCCTACTCCTCGTCTTGGGGGGGTTCATTTTGTATTCGCTCAGGATCATTGCGGAGCTTTGCTAAGCACCTTGGTGCTTTATACCATTTTCAGGCCCGTTTATTTATTGTTTACAGATAAATGGAAAATCAATAAGATTTTAACAACTATTGGGATCATCCTGGTTTCTTTACTAATGATCGTTTTCCCCTTTCTGGCACTCAGCATGATGGTGATCAATAAAATCTCTTCTTTCCAACAAGATCCTGAAGCAATTAAAACAATCATTAAAGGAATTGAAGATTACATAGGATCTACTTTCAATATACCCCATTCCTTAGATCTGGTGATTGGTAAACTGGATGATTTTGCTGCTAATTTGTTCCCGGCGGTTATTGGCGGGGCGGCCGATATTTTTATTGGGGTGCTGATCATGTATTTTTTACTCTATTTTATGTTTACCCAGCACCAAAGTTTTGAGAAAGGGCTGCTCAAATACGCCCCATTTAAAGAACCAGATGCCATTAAGTTTGCTACTGAACTTCGCGATACGACCTACTCCAATGTTTTGGGCCAAGGATTCATAGCTATTGTACAGGGAAGTTTGGTGAGTGTGGGATTCATCATTTTTGGAATACCCGATGCTGTTTTCTGGGGAGTGATCTCCACTTTTTTATCCTTTTTACCTGTGGTTGGCGCCCCTTTTGTATTTATTCCGGCGGCATTGATTCAACTTTCTCATGGGAACGAAACAGCGGGCTGGGGACTTTTACTATGGGGCTTCATCCTGATCATTAATATTGATAACGTGATCCGCCTGATCATTGCAAAACAAGTAGCCAATATGCATCCCATCATTACCGTAATTGGAGTGGTAATCGGCATCCCGGTATTTGGTATCCTCGGACTGGTGTTTGGGCCATTATTGCTTTCTTACTTCATTCTCACTTTTAAAATTTATGAGAGAAGTTACCATGCTGCCCAAAAAGAAGAAGCTGCAAAACAAGCATTAGAAGAACGCCTTTAAATAATTTCTAAACACTTTGAAAACTGGCTTGTTGAAGAGAAGAAAGTTTAAATTAAAAAAGAAAACAAGATGAGCGATAATTCAAAAATTTTAGTGGCACTGCTGACCGGTGTGGCAGTTGGTGCAGCATTAGGAATTCTTTTTGCGCCCGAAAGCGGCTCGGAAACACGTGATAAATTAAGCAAAGCGCTGAAGGATTTGGGTGAGCGGATCCAGGACCTTACAGAAGAAGGGATGGACGATCTAAGCGAAACCGCCGAAAAAGTAGGGAGTGCGGTAAAATCGAAAATGAAGAAAACACAGGATACATTTAATGAAGCCGGCAACCAAGCCGGGGTTTAAAATCCAGGAATATGGAAGAGCAGAAACCTGATCAAGAAAATCTGATTGAAAAAATTAAAGTATACATCGGACTCAAAAGCCGGCTGGCAGTGCTGAGCACTGTAGAAAAGGTGGCCGAGTTTTATGCCGCTGCGGTAAGTAATATCCTATTAACGCTTTGTCTGTTAATGATGTTGATCTTTGCTAGTTTGGGAACCGCCTTTTGGCTTAATGAAGTGTTGAATAGCACTTGGCTTGGATTTTTTTGGGTGGCAGGTGTTTATCTGCTCTTCTTTATCGTCTTGATTTTTATCAAATCTAAATGGATAGAAGAACCCCTCATGGACCGCTTGGTGAGAAAAATGCTGGCAGAAAAAATTGAAGAAAAAGATGGCGAATAATCGAATCAACAGCATGGGCGATTTACGCTCCGAGATCATCCGCTTACGGACTGAGACGACAATGAGAGAAGCTGAACTGAAAGCAGAATTTCAGCAAATTTCTGAAAAGATTCATGCGCCCTTCAGAATGATGCAAGAATTGGGGAATTGGTTAGNCATCGGTGGAAAAAACGAAGAAAAAAGTAGCGATTGGCTTACTGCAATTGCCCAATTAGGCGTTCCTTACTTATTAAATTCACTGATTTTTAAACGATCCGGCTTTCTTCTAAAAGCACTCATTGCGCTGGTTTCACAGAAAGCTGTAGCGGGGATCAATATGGATAAAATGACAGGTTGGATTGAAAAAATCAGCCAATGGATCCAGAAACAAAGCAAACAAAAAAAAGCAGCAGCCACTGAAGATCAGACAGATAGCGGGTGTTAGATCTTACCACTCTCCAGATCTTGGTAGATACTTTCGATTAGATCTTTATTGCGTTCGTAAATCACTTTTCGTTTTAAACTCAATTTCGGTGTGAGTTCACTGGCATCAATGGTCCATTCTTTGGGTAATAAGCGGAACATTTTCACTTGCTCCCAACGACCAAAACCAGCATTGTATCGATCAATTTCTCTTTGGTATTTATCAATAACCTCCTCATGCTCAATCATTGCTACTGGGGTAGTATTAGTGATCCCTTTCTTTTCGCACCAGGCCGCCAAGGCCTGAAAATTAGGAACGATTAAAGCAGATGGGAATTTTCTGTTTTCTCCCACCACCATCACCTGTTCAATGAGCGGTGATTCTTTGAATTTATTTTCGATGAGTTGAGGGGCGATGTACTTGCCCCCGGCTGTTTTAAATATTTCCTTCTTACGATCAGTGATGCGTAGAAAGCCCCCCTCCACAATTTCGCCAATATCACCGGTATGGAACCAGCCATCAGCATCAATTACTTCGGCAGTTAAGTCGGGACGATTGTAATAGCCTTTCATGATGTTCGGCCCTTTGCATAAAATCTCCCCGTCTTCGGCAATTTTAACGGCTACATTCGGGATGGTTTTACCCACACTGCCAAAACAAGCTTGGTGCGGATCTAAACGGTTCAAGCTAATAACCGGCGAAGTTTCTGTTAAACCATATCCCTCAAGCACCGGAATTTGGGCAGCCCAAAACACCCTCGCCAATCGGGGTTGTAAGGCAGCTCCACCTGACATCAGGGTTCTGACTTCACCACCCAAAGCTTCACGCCATTTAGAGAAAATTAATTTATTCGCGATGGCAAGCTGAAACTCATACCATGGACCATTTTTCCCATCCAGTTCATATTTGAGACCTAAATCTAAAGCCCAAAAGAATAGTTTCTTTTTGATACCCGTAAGTGCCCTACCCTTTTCTACAATGCGGTCATAAATTTTTTCGAGCACACGGGGGACAGTGGTAAAGCCATTTGGTTTAACTTCCTGAATATCGGCCATCACCGTCTCAATGCTTTCAGCATAATACACGCTCACCAAGGCATAGCAGTTCATGTAAAAAACAACTCTTTCAAAAATGTGAGAAAGCGGTAAAAAGCTGATCACTCTTTCCAATCCTTTCGGATAGGCGCTGAGGGTATCCGTGAGGTTAGTGACCACATTATGATGCGTAAGCATGACCCCTTTCGGTGTACCGGTGGTGCCTGAAGTATAAATAAGGGTCACCAAGTCTTCAGGCTGTACCTGATCACGATAAGGCTTTAAATCAATAGCAGATTGCGCCTCTCCTAAGGCTTTCAATTCAGTCCATAAAGGTGCGGATTTACACTCTGCAAAAGCATAAATTTTTAAGTCTAAACCCAATTCAGATTTAATGGCTTGTAATTTCTCTACCAATTCTACCGAACCGGCAAATACCACCTTGATTTGCGCATCCTGTAAAATAAATCGAATATCATTACTCGAAAGTGTAGGATACATGGGCACCTGAGTCGCACCTATCTGCATGATGGCGAAATCGCAAATATTCCATTCGGGTCTGTTGGCAGACATGATGGCCACCTTGTCATCTTTCTTAATCCCCAAGGCAATCAATCCCTTACTGGTCTCATCAATCGATTGAATAAACTGTTCTGGGCTATAAGTAATCCACTTCCCCTTAAGTTTACCGGCAACCAAAACTTCACGAGGAAAATTCTTCAGAACATGTGGGAGGAGATCATGAACTCGGGTTAAAACGGACATAGGTTGATCTAGTGATATTAAAGGTTACACCACCAATATAGCTAAAAATTGAACAAATAGTTACATAGGAGTTCAAAAAGGTACAATTTTACGATTTATAGATAATTTTATAAAGAGATATAAGGTGGTAACAATGGCATTAAATTTGATAGGATAAACGGAAAAAACCATATGAAGAAAACACTTTTATTCAGCCTATTACTCATCACTTCAAGTTTAATGAGTCAAATTGCAAATGCTCAGTATAAACACGCAATTGGTGGTCGGTTTGGAACCGCAAATGGGATCAGCTTCAAAACTTTTAACCACAATTATGACCGGGCAATTGATTTGATCTTGAATTTCCAGTCGAAAAACGATTATTCTTATTTCCGTTTTACGGGACTGTATGAAATCCATCAAGTTATCAAAAATGCGGACGGTTTACGCTGGTATTATGGGTTTGGTGGTACGTTGGGATCTAGAAATTATAAACCAACGGATGACAATGAACTTTTATTAGGAATTGATGGAGTGATTGGTTTGGACTATAAATTCAATGGTGCACCCATCAATCTGTCTTTGGATTGGAAACCTACACTAGAAGTTGCTCCCAATACCGGTCTGAATGCCGAAGGTTTAGGGCTTTCGTTTAGATTTACTTTTTAAGCCATAAAAAAACCCTCCGGATGGAGGGTTTTTTTTATTAAAGTTTAAGCCATTTTTTTCGAAGTGCCAATTGTTTTTCCGTCGGCTGCTCAAAGCTGACAATCCGATATTTCACAGCTGGATTACGCATCAATTTAACCGACAATTGCTGCTCCATTCCATCCCTGAAAACACCCAGTTTAACCTCATCGCCCACCTGCTTGGTCGCAAAAAACTTCTCAGCATCACGAGGGCCAAAGCTTGGTTTCTCAGCATCTATGGTTCTCAGTTCGTCGTTTACATTGAGGCCGTATTTCCATGCCGGACTATCTCTAAGTACACTTGTCACTATTAATTTGCCATCCCGCGACACAAAAGTGGCACCGAGGTAAGCTTCATTTTTTTGAGCATTTTCATCAATAACATCGTATCCGGCGTAAGCAAAATATTTTTTGTAATCTACTGGTGCGACTCCATATACAAAATCATCGTAAAAACGATCGAAGGATATTCCCGCAACTTTTTCAACCATCGCTTTGAACTCGGCATCGGTATAGCCTCGGTCTAATTTTTCATAATATTGGTCATAAACAGCCTTCATAGCCTGATCCAGACCACTTTGTGCGTTGGTAGCATTCAAGATTTCTAAATCCATCAGCATGGCGATCAAAGCGCCCTTATCGTAATAAGAAATGGTCGAGTTTCTTGAATTTTCATTAGGTCGATAATATTTAATCCATGCATCAAAGCTAGCCTCACTTGCCGACTGCACCTTACTTCCTGGTTGATTATCGATGAGATTCATGCCTGAGGCCAAAATCTGCAAATAATTTTCAGGTTTATAAAAACCCGCTCTTCTCACAAACAGGTTATCATAATACGCCGTAAAACCTTCCGAAATCCAAAGATTGCTGGTATAATTTTCAGCATCATAATTAAATGGACCCAAAGCGGCAGGTCGCATTCTTTTTACATTCCAAAGATGGAAATACTCATGACCAACCAAACTCAGGAAACCCAGATAGGTATTTTCGTTGGTATACCCCATCCTGCTGGCTCCCAAAACGGTAGAGTTAAGATGCTCTAAACCACCACCACCATTGGCATAATTGTGAACGATAAAGGCATAATACTGATTTGGATTGACCCCAAAAACCGAAGTACACTCCTCTACTATGCGGGCCATGTCTTTCTTCAAGCGTTCCTTGTCATAATTACCTCCGCCATACATGGCTACTTCGTGCCGTACACCGGAAGCAGTAAATTCGAAAATATCCTGATTACCAACCTCAATGGGCGAATCAAAAAGCACATCAAAGTTGGGAGCCTGGTAAGTAAATGCTTTTCCTGTAACAGGTGCCAAACCAGTAGTAACCTTAGACCAGGTCTCAAAAGGTTTGATAGTTACAGTTGAAGATTGATTGAGTGCACCATCGGGATACATAAAAATTCCTGTTGGCGATAAAAAAGCATGTGAAGCATCCACAATACTTGTCCTGACCGAAATTTCGAAAGCGTAGACCCTGTAATTGATACGAATCTGGTCTTTCTTATCCGCTTGAATCCGCCAGGTATTTTTATTGATCTTTTCAGCATGTAAAGGCTGTCCCTTGGCATCTATTGCCTTGAAACCTTCTACATTTTTTGCGAATTCTCTCACCAGATAAGAGCCAGGCGCCCAAACGGGCATTTTTACATCAACATATGATTGCTTGTTTCCAGCAATTTGCATTTGCACATCGGCATAATGTGCCTGTGGTTCAGTAAAAGAAACTTCGAAAGCAATGCGGCTTTGCGCTGAAGTGATACCAGCTGATATTCCCATCATTAGGAGCGAGATTTGGAGTCCGAATTTTAATAATTTTTTCATGAAATATGCTTTAAAACAAAAGTAGTTTTTATATCGAAAATCAAAAATTATCGCTTTGAAATTGCTGTAATTTATTGGATACAAATCGATTATTTAATACAAATAAAGTACTTTTGTGCTCCAAAAAACAATATTCCATCGAAATCTTAGTCTTCAAATGAAAAAAAGAAATATCATTTACCTGTTCCTGGCTATTACGCTCGTTTCTGCCATCATTTACAGAATCATTAAAAACCAAGAAAATGGTGGAGGTAAACAAGCTGGAGGTAAATCAGGCGGCAAAAACGGAGCTCCGATGCCTCCTACAAAAGTGAGCGGCATAGTGGTAGCTTACAGCGAATTTACCGATCAGTTATCGGTAATTGGCACGGTGGAAGCCAACGAGCAGATTGATATCAGAGCGGAAATTGCCGGTTTGGTGAATGGAATTTATTTTCAGGAAGGCACTGCCGTAAACAAGGGACAACTCTTGATAAAAATCAACGATACAGAACTACAAGCTCAACTCAAACAGGCCTTAAGTAAGGAGAAACTGGCGGCCGAGACAGAATCGAGAGCTAAACAGCTGCTAAAAAAAGAAGCCATCAGCCAGGAAGAATATGAGGTGGCTTTTGCCGAATTGACCAGTTTAAAAGCTCAAACAGAGCTCATCAGAGCGCAATTGTCAAAAACCGCTATTCGTGCCCCCTTTAGTGGGAAAATCGGATTAAGAGCCATCTCTGTTGGAGAGTATGTGACGCCTTCGACTAACATAGCGAAATTGACCAATGCAAATCCGGTAAAGATCCGTTTTTCAATCCCCGAAAAATATGCGAACCAGGTAAAGAAAAATACCAAGATCAGTTTTAGCGCTGCCGGCACTCAAAAGAAATATGAAGCAAGTGTTTTCGCGGTTGAGCCCAGCGTTGAAACGAGTACACGTACCCTTCAGCTTAAGGCGCTAGCCAGCAATGCCAATGGAGAACTACTACCCGGCACTTTTGCGAAAATCAATTTGAAATTGGAGAGTTTTAAAAATGCCATTCTGATTCCTACCCAATCCATCATCCCAGTTTTAAAAGGCAAAAAAGTATTTGTTAGCGAGAATGGAATGGCCAAAGAAGTGATGGTGGAAACCGGCTCAAGAACGGATAAGCATGTATTAATCCTTTCCGGATTAAAACTTGGAGATACGGTACTGACGAGCGGTATGATGTCCTTAAAAGCAGAAAGTCCGGTTAAAGTAAGCATCGTAAAATAGACATGAGTTTATCCAGCACCAGTATTCAGCGCCCCGTTCTGGCCATTGTGATGAATCTCACCTTGGTTTTGTTCGGTTTAATTGGTTTTCATTTTTTAGGCGTCAGAGAATTTCCGTCAATTGATCCACCAGTGGTATCGGTAAGAACTGCCTACCCGGGTGCAAATGCCGATGTAATTGAGTCACAAATCACCGAGCCTTTAGAAAAAGCGATCAATAGTATTGATGGGGTTAGGAATATTTCCTCATCCAGCAATCAGGGCTCGAGTAACATTACGGTCGAATTTAATTTAGGGAAAGACCTGGAAGAAGCAGCAAATGACGTAAGAGACAAAGTTTCGCAAGCTACCAGATCATTACCCAAAGACATTGATGGGATGCCGGTGGTTTCCAAAGCCGATGCCAATTCGGAGCCGATCATTTCCATGACGCTTGAAAGCGATACCCGTAACCAGTTGGCCATCAGCGATTACGCAGAAAATGTATTGGCGCAACGACTACAAACTATCCCTGGGGTGAGCAACGTGAATATTTGGGGACAAAAACGCATTGCTATGCGTCTGTGGATCGATCCCGCCAGGATGTCGGCTTACCGCATTACCGCCCTGGATGTAAAAAACGCACTCGATAAAGAAAATATTGAATTGCCCTCTGGTAAAATCACCGGTGAGGCTACCGAGCTGACGGTGAGAACCCTCGGAAACCTTTCGAGTGAAGAGGATTTCAATCAACTGATCATCAAAAACGACGGCGTAAATATCATTCGTTTGCGTGATATTGGCTCAGCCGTCATTGCCCCGGAGAATGAAGAAACCATGCTGCGCAAATCAGGCAAGCCGATGATCGCCCTCGCAATAGTTCCTCAACCAGGAGCTAATTTTTTGGATATCTCCACAGAGTTTTACAAAAGATACGAGCAGCTGAAAAAGGATTTACCCAAGGATTTCAAGCTGGATATCGCCATTGATTCCACTTTATTCATTAAACAATCCATCAATGAGGTAGCCGAAACATTGATCTTGTCATTGGTCTTGGTCATCCTGATCATTTATCTGTTCTTCCGCGACTGGAGTATTGCCATCCGTCCGCTGATTGACATCCCTGTTTCGCTCATTGCCACTTTCTTCATCATGTACCTTTTTGGTTATTCCATCAACGTACTGACTTTGTTGGCCGTTGTTTTGGCTACCGGGTTGGTGGTAGATGATGGCATTGTGGTCACAGAAAATATCTTTAAAAAAATAGAAGAAGGTTATTCTCCTATTGAAGCTGCCATCAAAGGATCTAATGAAATTTTCTTTGCGGTGATCTCCATTTCCATTACACTGGCAGCTGTTTTCCTGCCGGTAATATTTTTAGAAGGATTTGTAGGACGGCTTTTCCGAGAGTTTGGGGTGACTATAGGCGCAGCAGTACTCATTTCTGCATTCGTTTCATTGACACTTACCCCAATGCTGAATGCCTACCTGATGAAAGGGCATCAGAAGAAAAGTAAATTCTATGACCTGACGGAGCCTTATTTTGTCAAAATGACGAATGCCTACCAGCAATCGCTCGAAAAATTTCTGCTACGCCCTCGACGTGCCTTCTTAATTTTAATTGGCTGTGTAGGAATGATCGCACTGTTCTGGGTTTTGTTGCAAAAAGAAACGGCTCCTTACGATGATCGTGCGGCTATTAATATGCAGATCTCTGCTCCCGAGGGTGCTTCTTACGAGTACACCGATAATTTTGTACTCAAGCTGTCGCAAATGATTGAAGATTCCATCCCGGAAAAAAGGATCAATTTAACTGTGACCTCTCCCGGCTTTTCGGGAAGTGGAGCGGCCAACACCGGCTTCATCAGATTGCGTTTGTTTGAAAAAGAAGATAGAGAGCGTTCTCAATCTGAAATTACAGACTACCTCAGCAAAGTTACCAAGGGATATGCTGAGGCAAAAACCTTTGTGGTGCAGCAACCCACTATTTCTGTAAACCGCCGTGGCGGTTTGCCGGTAAACTACATCATTCAGGCTCCTAATTTTGAGAGTTTGAGAGAGAAATTGCCTCAATTCATGGAATCGGTTTCTCAGGATCCAACTTTTACCGTAAGTGATGCCAATTTAAAATTCAATAAACCCGAGATTAACCTTTCTATAGATCGAGAGAAAGCAAAAAATTTGGGTGTGTCGGTTTTAGATATTGCACAAACGCTTCAATTTGCCCTCAGTGGTCAGCGTTTTGCGTATTTCATTATGAATGGGAAGCAGTATCAGGTAATTGGGCAATATGAACGAGGTGATCGAAATGAACCAACCGATCTGACTACCATTTTTGTAAGAAACAACCAGGGAGAACTCATTCAATTAGACAATTTAGTAAAAATGGAGGAACTAAGCAGCCCTCCCCAACTGTATCATAATAATCGATTTATTTCAGCTACCGTATCTGCCGGACTTGCTCCAGGTAAAAGTATTGGTGACGGCATCGATGCGATGGATCGTATTGCTGAAAAAGTATTGGATGATCGTTTTTCGACCGATTTAGGCGGAGAATCCAGAGATTTCAAGGAAAGTTCATCGAACACCCTGTTTGCCTTCGGATTGGCTCTTTTATTGATTTATTTGATCCTTTCCGCTCAATTTGAAAGTTTCATCGACCCGGTAATTATCATTTTAACGGTTCCGATGGCGGTTGCCGGTGCCTTTTTCTCACTTTGGTTATTTGGCCAAACCTGGAATATTTTTAGCCAGATCGGGACCATCATGCTCATTGGTTTGGTAACAAAAAATGGAATTCTGATCGTAGAATTTGCCAACCAACTGAAAGAGCAGGGCATGAGTGTGCCGGATGCCATCAGAAAAGCTGCTGAAACCCGGCTTCGCCCTATTTTAATGACCAGCCTTGCCATTGCATTGGGTGCATTACCAATTGCATTGGCCATTGGAGCTGCTGCAAAAAGCAGGATGGGAATGGGAATTGTTGTAATTGGTGGAACATTGTTCTCTCTGGCGCTCACCCTCTACGTGATCCCGGCTATTTATCAATTATGGTCGAGGGCACCTAAAAATACTACCTCATGAAAAAACTATACTCCATTTTTTTTCTGTTATCGATCTTCATTTTTGCGCAAACCGATGATGCATGGGCACAAGAAAAACTTAGCCTGGAAGATGCCATTCAAACTGCATTGAAGAACAATTATGATATTTTACTGAGCAGTAATCAGGTAAAAGTTTCAAAAAATAATGTAAGCCTGGCCAATGCCGGAATGCTTCCAACGCTCAACGCAAACTTTTCCAATAACCGTAGTATTCAAGACAGCAAGCAAACGTTGGCCAATGGCACCCAACAAGAACGGGATGGAGCAAAGAATACGAATACCGTTTACGGCTTTAGCTTGAACTGGAGAATTTTTGATGGGATGAGCATGTTTGCCAATTATGAGCGTTTACAAAAACTGAATAAATCGGATGAATTAAGCTTCCGTATGACAGTAGAGAATACCATCGCAAATGTGATCAATACTTACTTCGACTTGGTAAAACAATCTCAACAGATCAATACCCTCAAAACTGCAGTCGAAATTTCTCAACTTCGACTTAACAATTCCAATAACCGATATAAAATTGGGAAGGCTTCTAAATTAGAAGTATTGGCAGCCAAAGTAGATTTAAACACGGATACAACGAATCTATTACGTCAATTAGATAATTACAAACGAACACAAATCCAATTGAATGAATTATTGGGCAGAGAAATACACATTTCATTTACTACAGAATCAGAAATTAACATTACAGATAACCTCAACTTTTCTGAATTAAAAAATCTCGCTGAAAGCAAGAATCCGGCTTTACTGCAAGCCAGCATTGATCAACAATTGGCCCGTCTAAACCAGAAACAGGTTAGAGCCAGTCGCCTACCATTAATTAACTTTAATACCGGATACAACTTTAATAATTCTACTTCGGCCCTGGGCTTTGCCCGCGAAGCAAGCGGCCAAGGAATCAACATGGGCATTACCGCTACCATCCCAATTTTCAATGGATTCTTGCAGAACCAGAATGAGAAAAACGCAAGTATTGTAATTGATAATGCAGCTTTGCAATACAAGCAAACTCAACAAAGAATGAATGCTCAGCTGGAAATGGCCTATCAAACGTATCTGACGAATTTAGCATTGGTTAAAATGGAAAAAGAAAACCAGGAAATTGCCAAGCAGAATCTGGAGATTTCCATCGAAAAGTTACGCTTGGGTAGTTTGAGCACCGTCGAATTTAGAGAAGCTCAATTAAATTATCTGAATGCGTTTACCCGTTACACCGATGCGCAATTCCAAGCAAAACAGGCCGAAATTGGATTGAAACAAGTAGCCGGCATTCTTTCTTTATGATTAAATATTTTATCTTAGATATAATATTGGTCATGAATTAGGATGGAACCCGATTATAAATATGAGCGTGTTATTTTAGTTGATGACAACCACATCGATAACATCATCCATGAGAAAATCATCCTAAGTAGTAACTATGCAAAGCAGGTCATCAGTTTTGAATCAGCTATTAAAGCGATAGATTTTCTAAAAAAGGTAGACCTATCCAATCAGGATGAACCAGTAATCATTTTCTTAGATCTTCGAATGCCCGAAATGGATGGCTACGGTTTCCTGCATCAATTAAAAACACTCCAAAATCTCCCTCCTGCCAAATTAAAAATACATGTGCTTTCCTCTTCTTTAGATCCATTAGACCGTAGAAAAATAGGGAAAAGTCAGTTGACCGAAAGCTTTATAAGTAAACCACTTACGGCAGAAATTCTCAAACAATTGTAAAGTTTGCACTTGGAACGATTCCTATAGAACTTATTTGTCAAATCGTTTAAAGTTTTAACAATTAAATCTTTAAATTGCTGGCTGATTTCCAAATAAAAAAATCATATCAAATTATATTTACGGCCATGCGTATTGGATACCAAATTAGATTTATTTGCACTTGTTTGTTGATTTTTTCTACGGTCAGTTCTCTTGCCCAAGAAATTGAAAGGAACCAAGTTGAGCTTAAAAAATTGGCAAAGTTATATACCGAGCGTTCGGAACTTTCTCGCAAAAGAGCATTTGAATTAGCCAAAAAGAATAATTGGATCACCTTTAAAGAATTTGAAGATGGGACCATCATGTCGCTTCAGGGTGTAGATGGATTTGGATTACCTCAATACTTGATCACAGAAAATAATTCAACTGCTGCAAATACAACCAGGGTAAATCGACTTTATAATGGGGGTAGCTTAGGTTTAAATTTGAGTGGCTCTTCTTCTCATTTAATAAATAAAGTTGGCGTTTGGGACGGAGGTTCCATTTATGACAGTCACCAGGAATTTGCCGGAGGAAGAATCGTGAACAAAAATAGCACTGCAGCCATCAGCAGACACGCAACCCATGTGGCCGGTACCATGGTGGCAAGTGGCGTACAACCGATTGCGAAAGGTATGGCATTTGGTCTTCAACGCTTAATTGGTTATGATTTCAACAATGATGATGGCGAGATGGCCATCGAGGCTGCAGCAGGGATGTTGATTTCAAATCACTCTTATGGTTTCATTTCTGGATGGTACTATAACCCTACCCCGAGCGGAGGCGGTGCAGCCAGATGGGAATGGTATGGTAACGATGGTGCATTTGAAGATTATAAATTCGGATTTTATAATTCAGATGCCGTAAGCTGGGATAAAATTTGCTTCGAAGCCCCTTTTTACTTGCCCGTAAAATCTGCAGGAAATGACCGTAATGAATTCGGCCCTGCTGTTCAGCAGCCCTTTTATAAATATGTTAACAATACCTGGACCCAATTTACCAGACAAGCAGGCGATATCAGTAGCCAAGATGGTTATGATTTGATTTCACTCAATGGTACTTCAAAAAATATCCTGACTGTTGGAGCTGTTTATGGCATTCAAAATGGCCCGATTAATAGTTCGACGGTTAAAATGTCTGATTTTAGCAGTTGGGGGCCCACCGATGACGGACGTATAAAACCAGATGTTGTGGGAATGGGTGTTAATGTGACCTCTACCGTTAATGCAAGCAGCAATGCCTATGCATCGCTGAATGGAACTTCCATGTCGAGCCCAAATGTGAGCGGCTCGCTGATCCTCTTGCAGGAGGCTTATTACCAAAAAAACAATAAGCATTTAAGATCCTCTGCTCTAAAGGGCTTGGCCATACACACTGCTGATGATGTGGGCCGTATTGGACCAGATTATATTTATGGTTGGGGAGTGCTGAATGCTGAGAAAGCAGCGCAAGTGATTTTAGATGATGGTCTCAAAAGTGCCATTTATACAGATAGTTTGGGAGCAGTTAATGGGAACAACATCAGTACTAAAACCTACCAGGTAATCAGTTCCGGTAAGGGGCCGCTAGTTGCTACCATTTGTTGGACAGACCCTCCCGGACCCGAGAATAGCCCAGGAACTGTAGACGAGCGTAGTCCGAGATTGGTGAATGACCTAGATTTAAGAATCAACGGACAGTCTGTGACCTACCTACCTTGGGTATTGAACCCCGACTCACCAGATCTGAACGCTACAAAAGGCGACAATATCCGGGATAATGTGGAGCAAGTGCTCATCAGTGATCCGATACCAGGTAAAACTTATACCATTACCATTGGTTATAAGAACAATTTAAATGGAGCCAAGCAGATTTACAGCTTGATACTTTCTGGCATTGGTGGTGCTGCCTATTGTTCTCCTAGCATTACAGGTACCCAAAATGCTAAAATTGAGGCTTTCAAACTTAGTAACGTCGATTACAGCAATACCACTTGCAATACTTATACCAATAATACCGCTCAGCTCATTAATCTTGAAGCAGGAGCTACTTATCCACTTAGCATCAAATTGGGCGCTTGTAGCACCAACGCTGATAAAATAGCGAAGATTTTCATTGATTATAACCAGGATGGCACTTTCGATCAAGACAATGAACTGATTGCCACAACCACCGTAATCAACGGCAGTGCAGAATTTAAAAAAGATATTGTCATTCCTGCAGGGGTTAGCTATGACAGCTTCAGCCTATTAAGAGTAGTGCTTAGTGAAACAAACGATGCTGGCAGTTTTGGTGCTTGTGGCAACTACAATAAAGGCGAAGTAATGGAATATCGTGTACAATTCTTACGACCTAGTAAAGATGTCGGAGTGAGTGCAATTGTCAATCCGCTTAGCGGAAACTGTGCTGCCAATACGCAGAAAGTAACCCTTACTCTTAAAAATTATGGCAGTGCCAGCATCAGTAATGTGCCGGTGAAAGTGATCGTGAAAAACAATAATAATGTGGTAGCCACTTTAACCGAAACTTATACAGGAAGTATTGGCTCATTGACCGAAACTGATTTCACCTTAACTGCAACATTTAATAGCCAGGCGGGGCAGAATTATGAATTGACAGCCAGCACAGAATTAGGAAACGACTTAGACGCAAGCAATAACCAGAAGCTTGTGAATATCAGCGTCAGCAATCCACCGGCTATTGCTAATGCCTCAGTGGTAAGCTGTGGAACCTCCGGCGTGTACAACTTGAGTGCAACTGGATCTGGGAATGTTTTTTGGTACAAGAACGCCAACGATCAAGTACCAATTGCTTTTACAACCAGCAATTCCCCTACGACTTACACTGAGAGCAATACAAATTTTACCACTTTTTATGCTGGGATGAATGACCTTAAGGGTTCTGTAGGACTAAAAGAGCCACTCAGCATTGGGGGATATGTTAACGGTAAAAATACTTCAGGTGTAATGGTTGGAAACCCAGATGTTTTAATGAATACAAAGGTGCCTGTCATCTTAGAAAGTGCTCGTCTGTACATTGGAAATGCTGGGAAAATATCATTTACAGTAATTCAAAATAGCACCGGGCTCGAAGTGTCCAGTGTAACATTAGATGTTACTCCACCTGGACAAGTCTATCCTTTGAACTTGTTATTACCTCAGGCTGGAGATTATACGGTAAAAGTCGGATATGAAAATGATGCCTCTATTTACAGAAACAGAGACACTCCGGTAAGTTATCCATTTAGTCTTGGTGGAATTTTTAGCATTACGGGAAATACGGCATCCGATGGCTCAAATCCTGATTATTTCAAAAGCTTTTATTATTACTTCTACGATTTGGTGGTAAAATCAGCTGAATGCGCCTCAGCACAAAGACTAGCTGTGAACAGCTCGGCCCTCACCATTCCAGTAATTACGGTAAGCGGGAATACCTTAACTTCTAATTATTCTACTGGTAATCAGTGGTATTTAAATGGAACTGCCATAAATGGAGCTACAAGTAATAGTTACACAAGTTCACAAGCTGGTTCATATTATGTAAAAGTGAGTTCGGGCGCTTGTGTACAAAACTCTTCAACTGTAGTTTTAGGTGTAAATTTCCCTTTAGCACCAACAAACTTTTCGCTTGCTGTAACCGATGCCTCTTGTACAAATAATGGAAATGGCAAGATAAATATGACAGCTGTACAAAATTTAAGCTATCAGGTGAAATTGACAAAACCAGATAACAGTGTAGCTAATTACACTTTTAATAATCAATTAGAGATTAGTAATCTGGTTACTGGCAACTATAAAATTACCATTAACGTTGATGGGAAAGAGGAGTTTAAGACCGAATACAGTGTATTCGTAGGGCCTAAAAATTTAACCGCTTATTCAAAAGTTGATCCCGTTACAAATACGGTTACACTTAGCTTAAGCGGAGGCACCAATTATCAGATCAATCTGAATGATGAAACATTCTATACCAGTGCCTCAGAAATCACCCTCGAGCTGAAAAACGGCTCAAACAAATTAGTAGTAAGTACCGATAAAATATGTCAGGGAACTTACGAGGAAGAAATTTTGGTTGATCTCCATGCATTGGTTTATCCGAACCCATTCCAGGATATCTTAAATATTAAATTAGATGATCCTCAAACTAAATCGGTACTGCTAACCGTGCTGAACAGTGCAGGATTAGTAGTCTATAAGAATCTTCATTCGGTACAAAACAGAACAATTCAGGTGGATCTGTCTCGTTTAGAGGCCGGATTCTACTTCTTGAATTTGGGAACCAAAACTTATAAAATTTTGAAAAAATGAGAAAATTAAGCTTGTTCATCATATTGTTATTTGTAGCTGCTGCTTGCGGAAAGGGTGGTTCTGAAACCCCTGCGCCAAGTATCATACTCGGTAAAGCCACTTTGAACTCACCAGCTCAGGATGAAGCATGTACCACCGGGACCTCATTATCGAGTACGGAGAGTACTGTCACATTTTATTGGTTTGCTGGCAATAATGCCGAAAGCTATGAATTGGTGGTCAAAAATTTATTGAACAATGTCATTACCAAAAAAACTGTGACAACAAATTTTACCGATGTACCCCTCGCTAAGGATACGCCGTTTTCATGGTATGTGATTTCAAAATCGAGCAAAACCAGTTCCACTGCACAAAGCGACACCTGGAAATTTTATAATGCGGGTTCTGGAAGGACTAATTATGCTCCTTTCCCGGCAGAAATAATTGCTCCTACCTATAACCAATCCATCAATTCAGGAAACATTACTTTACAATGGAAAGGTGCCGATGCAGATAATGATATTACTGGTTATGATGTCTATTTTGGAACGTCTGAAACCGATGTCAATAATAAATCGAGCGATTTAAAAAAGCCCTTTGCTGCTAACGTCTTATCCACCTCCGTGCAAACGAGTGCGGCTACTACTTATTACTGGAAAGTAATTACGAAAGATTCAAAAGACAATACTTCCGACTCAGGCGTGTTCAAGTTCAGAACCAATTGATTCAAATCAAAAAAGCCCTGCTTGATCAAGCAGGGCTTTTTTGATTTAGTGGAAGTTAGTTCCTACCAAAACTTTACATATAAGGCTAAAACTGTCATCAAAATGATGGTGATGAGTGCAATGGTAGAAGGTTTTAATTTGAACATGTCTTGATCCAATTCGAATGCTTTTGGATTAACTCTGGGACCTGCCAAGCTTACCAACACCATGATTAAAACAGTGAAAGCAAACGACCAACCCATGTTAACCATGAATGGTATTTCATACTGACCAGCACCGTTCAGATAGGCAGTATAAAGCAAAGTCTCCTTACCAAACCAGCTTGGGGCAAAATTATTGAATACAATTACGATGAGCAGGCCAGATATCAAACCGGTAATCGCTGCAGCACTGGTGGTACGCTTCCAGAACATCCCTAAGATGAACAATGCAAAAACTCCCGGACTGATAAATCCGGTATATTTCTGAATAAACGTAAACCCACCTTCTCGGCCAATGCCCAATAAGTCTTCCCAACAAACAGCTATCGCGATGAGCATGGCAGCCAATATCGTTAAGCGACCTACCCACACTAATTTCTTTTCATCGGCAGCCTTGTCAAAATACTTTTCGTACACATCTAAGGTGAAAATCGTTGAAATACTATTGGCTTTTCCCGCCAAAGATGCTACGATGGCTGCAGTAAGCGCAGCTACCGACAATCCTTTCATCCCCACAGGCAATAAACTCAAAATAGCAGCATAGGCCCCATCTTTTTGTCCATTGAAGGTCGCCGCATCAAAGTAGCCGTTTTTGTACAGAACATAAGCTGCAATACCAGGCAGCATGACAATCACCGGCATAAAAATTTTCAAAAATCCGGCAAACAGAATTCCATTACGAGCAGTTTGCAAATCGGCACCCAATGCCCTTTGCGTAATGTATTGGTTACAACCCCAATAATTGAGGTTGGCTACCCATTGGCCTGCAAAATACATCGTGATGCCAGGCAGGGCTAAATATTTGGCAATAAAATCAGCATTACTCGTTGCAGTAGGTTTATCAAAGATCATATGGAAATGGTCGGGAGCCTGAGTCATTAGTGTACGGAAGCCATTCCACGCACTCTGACCTTGGTTCACTACTTCATCCACTTTTACCAATGCCAGCCATACCGCTACAAATCCTCCGATAATTAATACGGCCACCTGAATCACATCGGTATAGCCGATCACCTTCATCCCGCCAAGGGCAATAACCAAGGCAAATAGAGAAAGTAAAATGAGAATAAGGTGAAAATACTCCTGCCCAGCCAATCCGCTAATGGCTTTCGAACCCAGGTATAAAATGGAAGTAAGATTTACAAATACATATAGAAAGAGCCAAAAAACAGCCATTACGATCGCTACAGTTTCGTTATACCGCTCCTTGAGAAACTGTGGCATCGTAAAAATTTGATTCTTAAGATACACCGGCATGAACCATACCGCAATAATGATGAGCGATATGGCAGCAATCCATTCGTAAGCTGCTACCGCGATGCCGCTGAAAAATCCTTCGCCACTCATCCCAATGAATTGTTCGGCAGAAATATTAGATGCGATCAACGATGCACCAATGGCCACCCAGGTAAGCGAGCCCTCCGCCAAAAAATAATCTTTAGTACCCGATTTTTCAGATTTTTTACGGGTGTATATCCACCAGCCATAACCTGCCACAATGAAGAAGTAAATGAGAAAGACGATGTAATCTGCGGTTTGCAATAAATTACTGTTCATAATTGATTTTGGGGGTTGAAAGGATTAGGGATTCAAGATATTTTCAATGGCAGACAATTCTTCAGGATTAAAATACAATTTTTTCAAACACTCAACCGCATCGCTAATTTGCTCGGGGCGGCTGGCGCCTATGAGCACTGAGGTAACTCGAGGATCTTTCAGTACCCAGGCCAATGCCATTTGTGCCAAGGTGGTACCGCGTTCGATGGCTAGCTCATTCAATCCTTTAATTTTCTCTAATTTTTCGGACGATAAATGAGATTCAGTTAAAAAGCCTACCCCTTTAGCTACTCTCGAATCTTGTGGAATACCTTTGAGGTAACGATCAGACAGTAAACCTTGCGCCAGAGGCGAGTATGGGATACAACCGGTACCTGTTTCTTCTAAAACGTCCAATAAACCATCTTCAACCCAGCGTTCAAATAGCGAGTATTTAGGCTGATGGAGGAGGCAGGGCGTACCCAATTCTTTAAGCATATGAATCGCTTTGCGGGCTGCTTCGGCAGGATAATTGGAAATACCCACATACAATGCCTTACCACTTTTTACGATGTCGTGCAGGGCCAGCATACTCTCTTCCAGCGGTGTTTCAGGATCGGGTCGATGGTGGTAAAAGATATCAACGTAGTCTAAACCCATGCGTTTCAGACTCTGATCGAGACTACTGATCAGGTACTTTCGAGAACCCCATTCGCCGTAAGGTCCCGGCCACATCCGATAGCCCGCCTTGGTCGAAATGATGAGTTCATCACGGAGAAATCCACCAAAATCTTGCTTCAGGATCTTGCCATAATTTTCTTCTGCGCTGCCGGGCGGCGGACCATAATTATTTGCCAGATCGAAATGAGTAATACCCAAATCAAAAGCTCTATGAATAAGTTGACGGGCATTTTCAAAATCATCCAGCTGCCCGAAATTGTGCCATAAACCTAAAGAAATAGCCGGCAATTTCAATCCACTTATACCACAGCGACGATAGTCCATTTGCTCGTAACGGTTTACATTAGGGATATAACTCATAATCTGTGTGTTCCGGGGGCGGTAGTTACGATATAAGTACTCAGCTCTAAACCCATTTTCTGCTGATAGCTATGGTAGAGTTTCTCAGAGATTTCAGCTATAAATTCTTCTTTAACTAAATTAAGGGTACATCCGCCAAAACCTCCACCCATCACCCTGGCTCCCAATACGGCCATTTGTGTTTTTACTTCATCTACTAAAAAATCTAATTCTTTGCAGCTTACTTCGTAATCTTTACTCAGCCCTTGGTGGGTCTGAAACATTTTTTGTCCCAAGGCAAAAAGGTCTCCCCTTTCCAGGTCATCACAAGCTTGCTGTAGTCGTTCAATTTCTGAAACCACGTAATTGCAGCGACGGTAAACCAGTTGATCTCGGGGGGCAAGCAATTCTTCCAACATCTGCTTGTTCACGTCTCTTAAACTTTTTACTTCCGGATATTTTTGCTGCACCCAATTCACCCCCTGCTCGCATTCCTGCCTGCGGGTATTATAGGCAGAACTAGCTAATGAATGTTTCACATTGGTATTGAAGAGGACAAGTTTATATCCGTCGAGAACCAAAGGTTTATAAGTGTAATCCAGCGAACGACAATCNAGTTTGATCACTTGATNTTGCTGCCCAAACATGCTGGCGAACATGTCCATGATGCCACATAATACGCCAGAAAAAGTATGCTCTGCCTTTTGAGCGATCTGAACCATCTCGAGCTTACTGATTCCCAGACCGAATAATTCGTTTAATGCAAACACCACCGCACATTCCACAGCTGCAGAAGAAGATAATCCCGCACCAATCGGCACATCCCCATCCAACACCAAATTAAAACCACTTAAATGATGTCCCTTTTTCTGGACTTGATCTACTACTCCTAAAATGTAAGTGGACCAATTTTGATTTGGCCTGATATCAGCAAGTGCTATTTCAATGTACTCTTGATAATTGGAGGAGAACAAATGGATTTGTTGATCCTCCCTTTTTGAAATGGCCACATAAATTGATTTGTCTATCGATGCCGGCAACACAAACCCTTCATTATAATCGGTATGCTCTCCGATGATATTGATCCTACCGGGAGATTGAATAACAATGGGCTCTGTGGCAAATTGCCGATAGAAAATGCTTCTAATCTGAGTCATACTGAACTGTAACTATTTTTTCTGGAGGTATTGTTTGCTGATCTGATCGTAGCGTTTCAGATAGTCATTAGATTGACCGTCTGGGTTAAAGAATGCCTCCCAGGTATTGAGGGGCTCCCAAATGCAGGTACCCATGCCCTTGCCCTCAGGTAGTTCAAAAGCAATTTTATTTACTTCATCCTTAAATTGGGAATATTCAACTAAGATGACCTCTTTATCATATCTTCTGACCAAATCATTCAAATTCGAATTCAGATCGGCTAAAGTTCCATGCCATTTTGGATAATAGGACTGACCGATCACATCGAAGTGTACCCCACGGGCCAACATATTATCTATAAAAAATACGGACTCGTCGTTCTGTCCACCCAAAGCGATGTGCAGCATCATCACCACTTTCGGATCAACCGATTTTACGGCGGCGGTACCTGCTTTAATGAGCTGTGCCAAATAATCGATATTGCTCACACTACCTTCCGGCCAAACAATACCATGGTTAATCTCGTTTCCAATTTGGACCATATCGGGTGTAGTACCCTGATCTTTCAATTCCTGCATCACTTTCTTGGTAAAATCATATAAAGCTTGTTTGAGCTCCACCGGATTTAATTTTTCCCAAGCGGCCGGCTTGAATTGTTTTCCCGGGTCGGCCCAATAATCACTATAGTGAAAGTCTAATAAGAGTTTCATCCCGGCTGCTTTCACCCGTTTTGCCATGGCTTTGGTATAGTTCAAATCGCAGAATCCTTGGCCGGGAGCATAGCCTTTTTCATGAGCAGGGTCATTAAAAATGCGTAAACGCACATAATTGATCCCATGGTCTTTCATGATTAAAATGGGATCTTTCTGACTACCCTGATCTGAAAATTTAATACCCTTGGCCTCTAACTCTGGTAGAAAAGAAATATCAGCTCCCAGCATCTTGGTGCTCGACCTCGATTTGGCGGCTTCACCTCTCAATTCATACTTCTTATCGCTCGTACTCAGGGTAGATACATTAGACGGTGAAACTGTTAAAATATCAGTTGATCCTTTCCACAGTCCATCTGCTATTGCTTCGAACTTGATATTCCCCGCGGTTTTTCCCGATTGAATAATTACCTGGCATTTACCGTTAAAAAGACTACGTTGCCAGGCACCGTCCACACATTTATCAGGTTCATGACTGCTAGGATCTCCGTTGCCAACGCCAATAATTTTTGCATCTCCCGTAAGGATAAATTTAATGAGCTGATTGGCATTGGGCACTTCTCTTCCCTCCTTGTCCACTACACTCACATTAATCACGGCTGCATCCTTGCCATCGGCCAGCATAGTTGTTTTATAAGGAGTAATCACCACTTCGGCAGCCGGACCAGTTGTTTCTACTTGTGCGGTTAATTTTTTACCTTTTTTATAAGCAATGGCTGCTAATTTACCCGGCTCATACAAAACTGACCATTGCAAATGCCCATTACGTGGCATCTGTTTTTTACCCAAACTTTTCCCATTTAAAAACAATTCCACATCGTCGGCATTGGAGTTCACCCAAACATCCATGGCTTGTCCCTCTTTTCCAGGCCAGTTCCAATGAGGCGAAATATGCAATACATCTTTATCGGTCCACCAACTTTGATAGTAGTAATAAATGTTTTTTGGGAATCCACACATGTCCATTACGCCAAAATGCGAATTGATATTAGGCCATTTGAATGGGGTGGGTTCTCCTCGATAATCAAATCCAGTCCAGATGAATCCACCTAGCCAAAATTTATTTGGAGCAGCAAGCTGCCACCACTCTTCAGCACGGCTGGCCCACCAGGGAGCAGTGATGTCTTGATCGGGCAGATAAGCTTTCAATGAATCAAGCTGATAAATTCCCCGGGTAGTTACCGTACTCCCCATCTCCGTACCAATAATGGGTTGATTGGGGTGGTCGCGATGATAATCGGCAACGGCAAACTGGCGATAGTTAAATCCTCTAACGGGGATGACTTCGTTTACCCCTTCAAATACATTGGGAACATCGGCCGCATAGGTGCTGGTGCGGGTGGGGTCTAATGCTCGTTGTTTGGCCAATAGGGTTTGAGCAATACGCTTTCCGGTAGAGTTAGTTTGTATCCAACCTTCCTCGTTGCCAATTGACCATAAAAAAACGGAAGGATGATTCCGATCACGTTTAATTAGACGCTCAAGCTGACTCATGTATTCGGGACTGCTATTTAATAAACGTTGTTCATCCATCACCAGCATCCCTAAACTATCGCAGGCTGCTAACAGCTCGGGTGTAGGTGCGTGGTGGCTGGTACGATAGGCATTCACGCCCATTTCTTTTAATAAAGCCACACGATAGTATTGCAAATAATCGGGCAAGGCGCTACCTACCCCCGCATGATCTTGGTGATTGTTTACACCTTGCAACTTCACATATTCGCCATTCAGGAAAAAACCCTCCTTCGGATCCAAACGGATGGTACGGATACCAATGCGTTGTTTTACAGAATCGATCACCTGATCCCCGGATTTAATGATAGAAACGACTTTGTATAAATAAGGATCTCTTAAGCTCCATAAACGCGGATGCAGGAGATGGATCTGCTGCTTAACAGTTGTTTGAGCGTTGGAAACCAGTTGAACAGCTTGTGGTTTAGTTTGGGCCAGCCTTTTACCATTCCGGTCTGTGAGATATGAATAGATCGTGAAGTTTGCTCCACTCAATTGTTCATTTTGGATGCTGGCTTCAATGTTTATTTGTGCACTCTTATCCTTCACATCCGAATAAACAAACACGCCATTCTGCTCAAAATGGAGGTTGTTAAATTTATTTAGCCATACGTGCCTATAGATCCCGGCCCCCTCATAAAACCAACCTTCGTATTGTGTGGCATCTACTCTTACCGTAATTACATTGTCTTTATCAAATTGGATATAATCGGTAATATCATAAGTTGCCCCCACATAGCCACTTTGATTATTCCCCAGAAAAAATCCATTGACCCAAATGTTGGCATTCCTAAAAATTCCATCAAATTGTATGCTGAAACGAATTCCCGAATCGGCCTTGGCTACGGTAAAATGTTTGCGGTACCAGCCGATGCTGGTTTCTGGGTACAAACCGCCCACTGGTTTATAGCCGTGCGACTGCACATCAAAATTAGGCGTATTTACAAAAGGTAATTCTACTGCCCAGTCATGAGGTAAATCGAGCGTTCTCCAGGCTTTATCATCAAAATTAATGGCTAGCGCAGTTTGGTCTGTTTTGCCAGACTTGGAGAATATGGCTGGAATACCATAATTGAAATCCTTTGCAGGATCACCGGCATGGCCGAAATGAAATTTCCATCCCTCATCAAAATTGATTTTGGTTTGTGACCTGACAAGTAAACTGCTGAACAAAAAAGCAACAAGCAGCCATCTCTTAAAGTGAATATGCACGATTGATTCAATTGGTTAAGAGAGCAATTTACAGAAAATCATGAAAGGAAAAAGATACATACAGAATTGAAATATATGTGAAATATGTTAGCGTAACATATTTTCACCTAATAAAATATTAGAGAGGTAAATTTTTTGCTCTTATTTGAGTTACACACTACTCTCTATGATTAAAATATTACGGTTTTATCTTTTAATATCTCTCATTGTATTATCAAATACCGTTTTTGCACTAAACCGTTATTTTACTTGGATTGATCCTAATACCAATTTGAGATGCCGAATAGATATAGATGTTTATGAATTATTCAAGGAGAACGGATCTGGAATATGGGAAAATAAAGGTAGGGTAAAACTGAATCCGTCCATTTTTAATCATATTCCACCTCATATAGACAATAACTTCTTTATTTACGATAAAGGAGAACGAATAAGACTTACCATTCAAGGTACCGGTCAGGTATATGAGTTTTTCCCATCAAAAAATGAACTTATCAGAGTTGACAAAACCTTTCATAGTGGATATAATTTCGGTTCCAATCTATTTGTGAGAAAAGGAACGCTTTACTGTTTAGGAGGGGAGGGTTTTTGGAATTATAATCCAACCATCACGTTTTTTGATGAGATAATAAAAGAGTGGGAGATTTTGAGACCTAAAAATAAAGGACCAATACCCATAGTAGATGGATATCAGGGATATCATGAAAAATCAGATGTATATTACTCTGGCGGCTCTGGATTAAAAAACTATTTGGAAGATGAAAAAACAGAATATGTGGATGATTTATTCCTTTTTGACTTCAAAACAAACAAATGGAGTTTTATAGGTAAAATAAACCCTGATCTTCCTTTCAAAAAATCAAGAGGTATAGTCTGGACTGGTGAGTATTTTTTTCATTTTTCGGATGGTAATATTTACATCGTAAACCCTGAAAAGAACGAAGTTTATTTACATAAGGATAATACCAAATCGTTTAGGGAGGGTTATCATCAATCCGTAAACAAAGACACCATTGTTTTATTTTGGGGTATGAACGACGGACCGACAGTGAAGTTGTCTATCTCTGAAATAGTTAAGAATTCAACCTATTGGGGTAAATTCTACACTTATGGTGTCAACTCCTATTGGTATTACATAGGATTGTTACTGCTTACTATACCCATAATGTTTTACTACAGAAAAAACAGCAAAATCAACAGAGTGGTAGATTTTGAATTCAGTGATTTGGAGAAAAAATTGTTGTTAAAACTACTTGAACTGAAACCTGAAGATTATCTAACAACAAACGATGTAAACGACATACTGGATACTCACAACAAAACTCAAGAGAACCAAAGAAGAATCAGGTTCAATGTCATTTCAGAAATCAACAAAAAAATAGAGAATAGTTTTGGAGTAAAAGATGGAATTGAGAGAACTTCTTTACCAGAAGATAAACGATTAACCGTTTACAAGTTGAATCAGGAAGTGATTAATAAGATCGAAAACCTACTGTAATAGTTGCTAAATTGGGGATATATCAACGTTTTACGCCTCAATGTAGAACCTAAAATAAAAACCTCATCTCTGAAATCAGGGATGAGGTTTTTTGTAGCCCGTAGGGGAATCGAACCCCTGTTTCAAGAATGAAAATCTTGCGTCCTAACCCCTAGACGAACGGGCCATTATATCAGTTAAGTTCTATTTAACTCAACTTGGTAGCGGGGGCCAGACTCGAACTGACGACCTTCGGGTTATGAGCCCGACGAGCTACCAACTGCTCCACCCCGCACTCTCTACAATTTATTGGCATTGGCGACAATATGCCTTGCTTTTAAATTGGACTGCAAAGATATATTTCGTTTCTTTGCAGTCCAAATCTTTTTCAAAAAAAATTCCATGTCGCATAAGGCCGGTTTTGTGAGTCTCATCGGGAAACCGAATGCGGGTAAATCTACCCTGATGAACGCTTTGGTGGGCGAGAAAATGTCTATCGTTACTTCTAAAGCGCAAACCACCCGTCACCGTATTTTAGGAATTGTAAACGAACCGGAATATCAGATCATTTTTTCAGATACTCCGGGCGTCATCAAACCCCATTATGGATTGCAGGAATCGATGATGAGTTTTGTAAACGGTTCCTTGGTTGATGCAGATCTGATTTTATTTGTTACCGATATTAACGAGCGCTACGACGAAAACGATGTTTTGGAGCGCCTGCAAAAAACCGCTTCGCCGGTGGCAGTCATTATCAATAAAATCGATAAATCTGACGAAGAAAAAGTAAAAGAGAAAATCAGCTACTGGCAAGAAACCCTGAACCCGGAAGCTATTTTTGCGGTTTCGGCTCTACACGAACATAATGTGGCTGCCGTGATGCAATTCATTTTAGACCGCCTGCCCGAACATCCGGCCTATTACGATAAAGACACCCTCACCGACCGAACCGAACGTTTTTTTGTATCGGAAATGGTTAGGGAAAAAATATTCAAACTATACGACAAAGAGATCCCGTATAGCACAGAAGTGATTGTGACCTCCTTTAAAGAAGAAGGAAAATTAATACGAATTGCCGCCGAAATCATTGTTGAACGCGATTCGCAAAAAAACATCCTGATTGGCAAAAGTGGAGAGATGATAAAAAAAGTAGGCACTTACGCCCGACAGGACATCGAAGAATTTTTACAGAAAAAAGTATTCCTGGAGTTATTTGTAAAGGTGATTGCCGATTGGCGAAACCGGAAAAATTACCTAAAAACCTTTGGATACGAAAACTAATACACCATGAGCAATTTAGTAGCCATCGTAGGGCGCCCAAATGTGGGCAAATCAACCCTCTATAATCGTTTAACAGAAAGCCGTAAGGCCATTGTTGACGATATGAGCGGCGTAACCCGCGACCGCCACTACGGCGTGGCCGAATGGATAGGCAAACCTTTTACAGTGGTAGATACCGGCGGTTATGTGGCCTATTCTGAAGATGTTTTTGAAACAGCCATCCGCGAACAGGTTAGCATAGCGATTGAGGAAGCTACGGTAATTATTTTCATGGTGGATGTTACTACCGGCGTCACCGACCTAGATGATGAGATCGCGAATATCCTTCGCCGAAGCAAAAAACCGGTGTTTGTGGTTGCCAATAAGGTCGATAATAATAACTTACGTAATGATGCAGCTGTATTTTACAGCTTCGGCTTGGGCGAAATTTATCTGATTTCTTCCATGACCGGCTCCGGGACCGGTGAATTGTTGGATGAAGTGGTCAAACATTTCAGCGAAGCAGAGGAAACTGAAAATACCTTGCCAAAATACGCCATTGTTGGTCGCCCAAATGTTGGTAAATCATCATTGATCAACGCCCTCATTGGTAAAGAAAGAAATATTGTAACGCCCATTGCTGGTACCACCCGCGACTCTATCCATATCCACTATAATCAGTTCGGTCACGAATTTATGCTGATTGATACGGCGGGGCTGCGCAAAAAAACCAAGGTGAAAGAGAACATCGAGTTTTATTCGGTGATGCGTACCATCAAAGCCCTGGAAGAAGCCGATGTGATTATTTTGATGATCGATGCCGTAGAAGGCATCGAGTCACAGGACATCAATATCTTCCACCTAGCCGAAAAGAACAAAAAAGGAGTAGTGATTTTGGTGAATAAATGGGATTTAATCGAAAAAGATCACAAAACCACCAAAGTTTTTGAGGAACAAATCCGACAAAAAATAGCTCCTTTTACCGACGTTCCGATTGTTTTCACTTCGGTAGTTGAAAAACAAAGAATTTTCAAGGCCATCGAAGCTGCATCCAAAGTTTATGAGAACAAGTTCAAGAAGATTCCAACTTCCAAACTAAACGATGTAATGCTGCCGATCATCGAAAATTATCCACCTCCGGCAACTAAAGGTAAATACATTAAAATCAAGTATGCCACACAGATCAGCGGCAGCTCACCCATGTTTGCCTTTTTCTGTAACCTGCCGCAATACATCAAAGATCCCTACAAACGTTTTGTAGAAAACAAACTTCGAGAAAACTTTGATTTTAGCGGCGTGCCGATACAGATTTATTTCCGCCAGAAATAATTGTGTAAATTTCGGGGATGAAAAACACCACCGAACAAGACTCTAATTTCCAGAACCTCGACCAAATGACGGTGGCCGAAATTCTTCGTGGCATCAACCAAGAAGATAAAACGGTACCCCATGCGGTGGAAGAAGCCATTCCGCAAATAGAAGCACTAGTTGAGCAAATTGTAGCCAAAATGAATGCCGGTGGTCGTTTGTTTTACATCGGTGCCGGCACTAGCGGCCGCCTGGGCATTGTAGACGCCTCCGAATGTCCGCCCACCTATGGCATTCCATTTGACTGGGTAATCGGCATCATCGCCGGAGGCGATAACGCTATTCGGAAGGCGGTAGAATTCGCTGAAGATGATGAAGAACAAGCTTGGAAAGATCTGCAGGAATATCAGATCTCTTCAAAAGATGTCTTGGTAGGCATTGCCGCTTCAGGTCGTACACCGTATGTGATTGGTGGTTTACAAAAAGCCAAACAAGCAGGCTTAGTAACGGGTTGTATCGTATGCAACGAAGGTAGTCCGGTGGCCGCTGCAGCCGACTATCCCATCGAGGTTGTGGTAGGTCCCGAATTTGTAACCGGCTCTACCCGCATGAAAGCAGGAACCGCTCAAAAACTGGTGCTCAATATGATCAGCACTTCGGTGATGATTCAACTAGGTCGGGTAAAAGGCAATAAAATGGTCGATATGCAATTGAGCAATCACAAATTGGTAAACCGTGCGGTACGAATGCTGATGCAGGAAACAGCTATGGATCAGGCATCGGCCGAAAAATATATTCAGCAGTACGGCAGCGTAAGGAAAGCCATGGAAGCATTTAGAAAAGAGGATTGAGATGCATGAGATTGAACCTTATTACCGTTGGCGAGATGATTATATAGCAGCCGAAGACGAGCGATCTCCTTTTTACGAGACACAGTACAACGAATTTCATTTCGATAAACAGATCTATAATTACCTCATCCACCCACAGTGGGACGATTTCGGTTCACAAACCCTATACCTCAAAGTAATATTTGCCGACTACGACCAGGGCTACGCCATTATAGAATTCATCGGCGAATGGAATGATGCCATCCATAACGACATCATGACCCTCAAACGGGAGATTTTGGAATTAATGATGGATGAAGGCATCAATAAATTCATCCTCATTGGTGAAAATGTGCTCAATTTTCATTCATCAGACGATTTGTATTACGAAGAATGGTTCCAGGATGTGGAAGATGGCTGGATCGCCGGGATCAATTTCCGCGAACATGTGATCGAAGAATTCAAACGCAATAATATTGATTATTACATCAATTTTGGCGGGAGTTTAGACGATTTAAGCTGGCGTGGGCTGAAACCGATACAGCTATTCAAAAAAGTAGAAGAACAATTAACGAAGCGTCTCAATTAACAGCAAAGAATTGTATGAGACTTTCATCAATTATATTGATCATAATTTTTTTAAACATTTCCTGTTCAAAAAAAGTCGAAAACAGCCCTTTGGTGAACTTAAATAAATTGGAGATCAAAGGAACCGACCTTTCGAATCTACCCGAAGTGAGGCAAAGCGGAGTAACTTGCTACAATGACCAAAATCAAATTGAAGATATGCTCTTGACATTAAAGAAAGCAGGAGTAAATACCATAAGATTACGAATTTGGGAAAGCCCAAATACCCCAAATTCAAGCTTTAATTCAGTTAAAAATCTGTCGAATGAAATAAAAAGCATGGGCTTAAAGGTGATGATCACCATTCATTATTCTGATAGCTGGGCAGACCCTGCAAAGCAAACCAAACCGGCAAAGTGGCGGGGTGTTTCATTCAATCAATTAAAGGATAGTGTGTATAATTACACACAAAGAATAGTAAGAGAGATTGATCCAGAATATGTACAGATTGGAAACGAAATTAACAACGGTATTCTTTGGCCAGAGGGGAGCATAACCAATTTTCAACAAATGAAAGAGCTTTTGCAGAAGGGGATTAGCGCAGTAAGAGAGACCAATAAGAAAACCAAGATAATTTTGCATTATGCCGGTTTTGAAAATGCAAATGCATTTTATTCAAATAACTCAGACTTAGATTATGACATTATTGGGTTGAGTTACTATCCCATGTGGCATGGGAAAAGTCTACCAGATTTGAAAAAATCATTAATTAACATATCTAATACACAGAACAAATCCATATTCATCGCTGAAACCTCCTATCCATTTACCCTGGGCTGGAACGATTGGACCAATAATATACTTGGCCTAAACTCTCAGCTGCTAATGCCATATGAAGCAAGCTCTAGAGGCCAAAAAGACTACTTGAGTAGTATTATCAATCTAGTAAAAGAAGTCCCAAAAGGTATTGGCTTTTGTTATTGGGGCGCAGAACTCATTAGTTATAATGGCGCCAAATCAACAAATGGATCAACTTACGAAAATCAAGCATTTTGGGATTTTAACAATAAAAGTTTACCCGTATTGGAATGTTATAAACAATAAGTTTAATGATATTCTTCAGCACAGTATCTCATTCAATAAAATCTGATTAACTTATAAGTACATCCATTTGCAAAACAGCAATAAAAATTGCATTTTTGCACTGCTTATAGAGAAAGACGGAGGGAATAGACCCTACGAAGTCTTAGCAACCTGTACCCACAAGGTGCTACATTCTATCCCGAAAGGGAAAAGATAAGCGACAGTCAGTTCCACCGGCTTCTCGTAACATAAGCGCCCAGATTGATGAGTTTACGAGAAGAATTACAACAACGAATTTTAGTGATTGATGGTGCCATGGGCACCATGATACAGCGTTATCAGCTTAGTGAAGCAGATTTTCGTGGCGAACGTTTCAAGGATCATCCCTCTGATTTAAAGGGGAATAATGACCTACTGAATCTCACCCGACCAGATGTGGTAAAGGCCATCCATGCTGAATACCTAAAAGCCGGGGCAGATATTATTGAGACTAATACCTTCAGCACCCAGCGGATTTCACTGGCCGATTACCAGATGGAGTCCTTGGCTTATGAATTGAGTTACGAAGGTGCTCGTCTGGCTCGTGAAGTAGCCAATAAATTTACTCAACAAGACCCGTCTAAACCGCGTTTTGTAGCAGGTGCCATCGGACCAACCAACCGTACAGCTTCCATTTCGCCCGATGTGAACGACCCGGGCTACCGTGCCGTTACTTTCGATGATTTGGTGGAAGCATATTTGGAACAAGTGAAAGGATTGGTGGATGGCGGCGTGGATGCTTTACTGATTGAAACCATTTTCGATACCCTCAATGCGAAGGCAGCCATCTTTGCGATCAAGAAATATGAAGGTGAATTAAAACAAGCCGGAAAACTAAAGGGAGAGGGTCTAGAGATCATGATCTCGGGTACCATTACCGATGCCAGCGGCCGTACCCTTTCCGGACAAACCGTAGAAGCCTTTTTAAATTCATTGAATCATGCCGACTTATTGAGTATTGGTTTAAACTGTGCCCTGGGTGCCAAAGAAATGCGGCCACATATTCAGGAACTTTCTGAAAAAGCCGCTTGCTATATCTCGGCCTATCCAAATGCCGGTTTACCTAATGAATTTGGCGCCTATGATGAACAGGCTCATGAAACTGCCCATTTGGTAGAAGATTTCATGAAAGCCGGACTGGTGAATATTGTGGGCGGATGTTGCGGCACCACTCCCGACCACATTGGATGTATTGCCGAAAAAGCCAAAAACCATCCACCCAGAAAACCAGCCTATCCTGAAAAATACTTACGCTTGAGCGGATTAGAATCGCTCACACTTACTCCCGAAACCAACTTTGTAAATATTGGTGAGCGGACCAATATTACCGGTTCACCGAAATTTGCCAAACTCATTTTGAGCGGCGATTATGAAGGTGCCTTGACCGTGGCACGCCAACAAGTAGAAGGCGGGGCACAGGTTATTGACGTAAACATGGACGAAGGCATGCTCGATTCGGAAGCGGCCATGACCAAATTCCTGAACCTGATTGCTTCCGAACCTGATATTTCTAAACTGCCGATCATGATCGATTCCTCCAAATGGAGTGTAATTGAATGCGGATTGAAATGTTTGCAGGGAAAAGGAATCGTCAATTCCATCTCTTTGAAGGAAGGAGAGGAGAAATTCAAGGAACATGCCCGTAAAATTTTAAGATACGGGGCAGCCGTCGTGGTGATGGCATTCGATGAGCAAGGTCAGGCCGACTCCTTAGATCGACGCATCGAAATCTGTCAAAGATCTTATAATATTTTAGTGAACGAAGTCGGATTCCCGGCCCAGGACATCATTTTCGATCCTAATATTTTAACAGTTGCCACCGGATTAGAAGAGCATAACAATTATGCCGTCGATTTTATCGAAGCTACCCGCTGGATCAAACAAAACCTGCCATTAGCTAAAGTAAGCGGCGGCGTTTCCAATATATCGTTCTCCTTCCGGGGAAATAACGTGGTTCGCGAAGCCATGCACTCTGCCTTCTTGTACCACGCCATCAAAGCCGGTTTGGATATGGGTATTGTGAATGCCGGAATGCTCGAGGTTTATGAGGAAATTCCGAAAGATTTACTAGAACTGGTGGAAGATGTTTTGCTCAACCGCCGTCCCGATGCTACCGAAAGATTGGTGGAGTTCGCTGAAACCATCAAAACCAGTGGGAAGGTGATCGTAAAAGACGAAGCCTGGCGAAACGCTCCGGTTGAGGAACGACTGTCGCATGCCCTGGTAAAAGGTATTATCGATTACCTGGATGAAGATGTGGAAGAAGCCCGCCTAAAATACCCCAAACCGTTGGAAGTAATTGAAGGCCCGCTGATGGCCGGTATGAATGTAGTAGGTGATTTGTTTGGAGAAGGTAAGATGTTCCTGCCGCAGGTAGTTAAATCAGCCCGAGTGATGAAAAAAGCAGTGGCCTATCTGCAGCCCTTCATTGAAGCTGAGAAAAACGGCGTGCAGCAAACAGCCGGAAAGATC
>JGI25921J50272_10000046_pt1 | contig 34848 bp, 52 predicted proteins | sample LauGreSu1BDMLBSD_2_FD_50272 | JGI IMG/M metagenome (IMG submission 50272) | reverse complement strand
TCCTCCCATCTCATAATGGATTTTATCAAACAATTCATTAAGCACTAAACTCTCAAATCCTTCTTGGTCTGGATAATCCTCCCAGTCCTCAAACATTTCAGATGTGGGAGCAACTGTGAGAGTTCGGGTGTAAGATACTGTGATTGCTTTGAGTGGAATACGCATTCGTTTGGTTGCTTATGAGAGTATTATAAGGCAAAAAGGGCACCTGTGAAGTGCCCTTGTGCCAGTTCTTCAAGTGTCCTTCTTTATACAAGTAATAAATCCACAACCTTCCTCACCACATCCACACACAACATAAGCAGTATGTGCTGGTTCTTCAATCTCTCCTCGTTTTACTCTTGAGTTGAGAATATTCTGTGCTCTTACGGCAGCAGAAAGGTCTTTAGGTGTCATCCATCTAAAACTCATTTTACTACCTCACACAGTGGGAAGATTTTGGTTTTTGAAATAAATCCTGGTTTTGTGTATTTGTCCTTATAATCTGCTGCGAATACCTTTGCTTCTTCTCTTGTATCAAAAGGACCAAAGTATCGGTGTAGCATATCAAATCTACCACCATCAGGAGTATAAAGTCCCACTATCCACTTATGAGAATGTTTGGGGTATGTGTCGTTTTCATCAATCCAGTCGTAGTATTCGTCCTTATTCATTACCAACTACCATATTTGTCTTCAACTTCTTTCACCCGTTCCATAAAAGTATCTTCACTATGGTCGGAGGCATACAACCTGTCAATATGATACATCACATCAGACATCTTATGAAGATAATGAACCTGTTCTTCAAGATACTCAATCGTTTCTGGACTGTAGTTCTTGACATAACCATATTCATCTGGAGTAGAATTGTTCGCAATCTCTTCCTCCAAATCTCTGGCAAACTGTGAGACCTGAAAATAGCAGTAATCTCCAAAGTATCCGCCACTCATTCTTCCAACCCCCTAGTCATCTTCCTGTGATATCCGTATAGTCCTGTAATATACCACGTTTGAAGTGAAGATGCAAGCGCGGCCAATCCTCCCACTTCCCACCCCAATCAGCAGGATAAACCTCAACATACTTGGTAATTTCATGTTGAACAAACCTACCGCGTTTTCCTGTAGGTATCCATTCAAAGTTTAGGAACCTCATTTTCTCATTATATCGTGGGTCATCCTCTGGGATTGTTTCAAAGGTGCTTACACCGACATAATCAGGACGCCACAAAACACCAGCAGGATCTAACCAGTAATCAGTCATCGTGCCACCAATACAGTCCTCTATATCTTTAGTTTGGCACACTACATTTGTGAATTGTTCTCCAAGATCATAAGAAGAACGAAAATAATCAAACATTCCCATGGTTCTTAATCATAAACATTTTGTTCTTGTTCAGTTTTATCAAGATAAAAAGTCCAATTTCTTCCCACCAATTCAAAACTAAAACTGAAGCGATAAGCACAGAAAAGAACATCAAGAAAACTATTATTTCCTGAAGAAATCTGAATATAAGGCCAGGACCTATAATCATCCCAACTTAGAGAAAACTGAAGAAAGGAACACTCTTTTCCACTGAGAAAGGTAAAGATATGCTCAACACCATAATCTTCGTGGCGTTTATATTTGAATATTTTCATTACAAATCACTCCTTGATCCAAAAACCATCAGCAGTCATTGTCCAACCTTCAGCAATCATCTCATCATAAGTTTTAGTTTCGGAAAGTTTATTACCTTCTACCCAAGATGGATTTCTGTCAATTTTCTTAAGTAAATAAGAACCATCACCTTGATCAATCCACTCAACAGTATCACCTTCTTTTAGATTTGATGCTTCTAGTAAATCATCTGGAAAGCAAACAAAATATTCACCACTAGGACCATCGACCTCTACGGGAAGTTGCCATTTTACTACTTTGTCTTCGAATGGATTTTTTCTGTTCAAATCATTCCTATCATAATCATAATAAAATTTTGATTTTTCGGATTTTTCGGAAACCTTTGAATTTGCAATCTGATATTCAAGATCACTATGTCCCCAAGGACGCATCCCATTATCTTTTACTTCTTCTGGGTAATAGTTTTCTTCCCAAAAATCATTCCATGAACTCCTAGAATAATTTGAGGTATCTCCAATTGCACAGTCAACTTTGCTATCAGTAGAAGTAATATTAAAAACTACTTGACCATTCAGCAACTGCAGCAATTCATTAGTTCGGGAAGCACCATTTTTATAATAATAATATTCCTCTGTTACAACTTCTTTAACGGTATTATAGATTTCTTGAGGAGATGCATCTGCCGCTCCAAGACAATCGTGCAACCATTCTTTTAAACGTCCTAGAGAATGCTCTTTGTAGTTCATTGTTATGAGATTTTTTATAATTTTAGTTTGATTTGGAATCTTTGTCAATTAAATGTTCTGTTACAAGAATATCAATTCTTGCATCCACAGCATCTAAACTATTCAGAAGTTCATAAAGAACATTAGTAGTTTCAATATTTTCTTCTTCCAATCGTTTTACATCTTCTAATAGACCTTTATATTTCTCTTGAAGATCTATTAAAAACTCATATACATCAACGTGTTCTTCTGTAAAAGGTTTTTTAGTCTCAGTGAAAAACCATTTAATAAACTTAATCATCTTTCTTTACGTGTCTCAATTCATTTTTGACATAGATCATTTCATCCTGAAGTCTTATTATCCTTTCGTCAAATGATTTAATCCACTCTATGATCATATATTTCTCTCCAGTTTCATCATTCTTGACAGTGTAATAATAATCATCGTGGTTTTCATTCTCAAAAGGATACAGCCTTTGTTCCAAATCAGATACTATCTGCCACAAAAGTATTCTGATTTTTCTGATCATTAGATTAAACCTATAGATTTTAAATAACGTTGATATCCCATAAATCTTTGGAGTGAAGGAGTGATTCCTAAACTTTCACAACACCTTAGATAGCTTATAAACTCATACCAGGGTGCAGTAGGATCAGTATCACTCATTCAAACTCACCAGTTCTTTTGAAAGTTCTAGTATATCATTCTTATCAAGAACGATCAATCCCTCTTGCGCGGTATAAAACTTTGTATTTTCTGCAACAAGTGTAAGAATTGCTGCAACTAGTTTAGGTTCAGTATCGGCACCGTTTTTTCGGAGTTCCCATACTGCATTCATAAAGTTTTGTGCTCTTTCAGTCATTTGTTTTTCATTCCTTGAACAGTTTTTGCAAAATATCCATAGTCCCGTGCTTCGGTCACAGATTTGATTTCTCCGCACACATCACACTTACCTTCTCTGGTGGAAGAACATCCAACAGAATACTCACCATACTTCTTACCACAATCGTGACAAGTAAGATCTGCTTCAACTAGAGTTCTGACGCTAGGTGTGTTTTCAGCAGTCATCGCATCCATCTCTTCATCCGTATAATTAGGATTATCAGGTTGTTTAAAACGGGAAAGTTTTGCCTTCAGGTCACGAACTTGTGCTTCCAGTTTCTTGATTTCTTCATCCTGTTGAGAATCATACTCTACAAGTTTTTTGTGATAATCTTCGGCAAGAAAGAGGTCATACTCTTCGGCAGTCTTACGCATCTCTTCGGTGGTTCGCATTTCATTGAATGCGACATATGCGGCACCCCTTGCAATACCTACTTGGTTATGTCCCATAGCATAACAGAACTTCTCAAAGAGTTGGAAGAGTTGAATAGTATTGAGGTCTTCGGCAGGAACCTCAAAAGTAATGTGCTCCTCAGGAATCATTTCTTCATCGTAGATACCACGGGTCTGTTCCCAGGTGGAATCATACTTCAATGTAACTTTTGCTGAGTACATAATGCAGGTTTTGCGGGATCAATAAACATACTATAAAGCACCTTGACCCTAAAGTCAAGGTGCAGTAGGCGGTTTTTAAACTGGACTCAGTATGTTCTACAACCAAAAGCAGCACCACCAAGAAAAGCACCTAAAGGAACAGACCACTTGTAGGCATCTTTCTTACTTACACCAGCAGCAATACCACCACCTAGAACTCCACCAAGAGTGCTCTTAGTTGGATCGCAGTAGATTTGATTTCTCCTTACTTGCCTTGCTGCTCTCTCACGAACATAAGGACGATACTCTTCTTCATAATACTCTTCCCTAACAACAGGATTTACAACAACGGGATTTACAACAGAAGCGGCACAAGGAACTCTAAAGCGTTCAGATTTTACATATCCTTGGATATAATTTCCATATCGATCATAGGTTCCAGGAACAAAAACTTCCCTGACTCGAACACATTCGTTCAGTTCCACAACCTGCTGCGAAAAAGCAGGAGCAACAGAAGTTGTTCCCACAATCATTAGCAAAGACAAGATTGTTCTTTTCATTGTTGAAAATTGATTTGAAGTAAAATATTTAGAAATTAATCCCAGCTTACGTTTTCAAGAAGAAAACCTGGCATCACATAGGACCACATTCCAGATCCAGCATCTCCACCAACTTTGTATTCCCATTTATATTCATATTTGTTATGAGAGTCCCAGGTCACAAATCCTTTTGTTTTATCAAATCGGGATTTGACCGTAAGTCCAAATCGATTTGAAAAAATGTTGCGAGTTCGTAGTGCTCCACCCTTTTCACGGGTTTCAATCACTGTGCAGGTATCATCAAGGAACTCAGTTTGAGTTTCAAGAAAGCAGCGTGTTTGATATTTAAATGGTTGATTGGCAAGTGCTGGAGATGTAGAAAGAATAGCAGCAGCAATAATAAGAAGTTTTTTCATTTTAAAATTAATCAATACGTTTGACATAGACGGTTTCAAGTTTGCCAGTTTTATCGCATTTTTTAAGAGTTTCTGCAAGTTCAGTTGAATTTAGAGCACTATCAAGGACAATATATTCCTCATCGCCACTCTGCCATTTAAATCCAACTCGATACTTTTGCATTGGGGGTTTGTTTCTCCACTTATTATAGTCGACCATTTGCTTAATTTGATTGATCAGTGTGCCACTTCTTCATCTGTCATAAGGATGCCATCCAAATGATCAATTTCGTGTTGTATAACTCTAGCAATCAATCCAGTGTGAGTTTCTAGATTAGGATGCCCAGCAAGATTTCTATATTTAATTGTAATCCTTGAGTATCTACTTTTCTTTACAAAAGTCTCTGGAATTGATAAGCATCCCTCATCATCAATTTCTTTCTCTTCGGAGAAAAAGATAATCTCTGGATTTATAAGAACTTTGGGTCCAGAAGGTGTATCAACAACTATAATTCTTTTATGAATTCCACATTGAGGAGCTGCTAAACCAATTCCATTATTACCAACCATAGTATCAACTAAAGATGCTGCCAAAGTTCGCACAGTATCATCAATTCTGTCAACTCTCTTAGACTTTTTCTTCAAAAGTTTATCATCGTTAGTGAGTATTTGAAGCATTGTCTTTAAGGCAATATACTTATATATTTTATGCTTTTGAATTATTAAGTTTTACAAGTTTTTCATATTCAGAAAGTGCTTTAATGAGATCAGGAGTTTCTTCCCATTCCCAAATAGTTCCATCTTTTTGAGTGTGTGTTTTAGTCATTGTTTCTTTTTCCTAAAATGTATCCAAGATAAAGTCCGCATAAAAATGCTATAAACAGATAAAGTTCGTGAGATACAAACTCTATCCAAGAAGAAAGTTCAGAGCTTTCCACCTACAGTTCCTTCGTGGGTTTTTGCTTCAGGAAAACCTTCCTGAAGACCCTTGAGATAAAATCTTGTAGCAGCAATACAATTCTCTCTTGTGAGAGAAGTGATTAGACCCTTTCCTTCCTTATCTGTAGAGTCCCAGGTTCCCCACTTCTTCTTCTCTACATAAAAACAATCATCAATCAGTTCTTGGTTTGGTTTTATATTTTCTGACACCAACAATGGATTTGTCTGATTTGTATTTTTTGTAATATCGTTCTCGGTAGTCGTCATAAGGAAAATAGGCATTATGTTGTAGTTTTTTCTTCCCTACCTTTACAAACCATTCGAGTGCAAATGGGAAAACTTCGTGAAAAGGTTTTACTGGGATAGGTTCTTCTTTTTTAGTTTTTGGGGGTTGAACTCTCTTCCTTATCATTATACTTGATTATTTTGTTAATTGCAAATTTTAAAAGACTGCTGTTACTCCAACCACCTTTGCATTGGGATTGCGAGCTAGGGCAACTTCCTTTGCTTCCTTATAGTCCCTGGCATACACTTCTTCATAGAAGACTTTACCAGCAACATACAATTGAACTTTACATTTCATTATTCTATCAAGTAAATTTTAGATTTTGGTTTATTTTGCTGCTTCCTAATAAACTTGGTGGCAGACTCTAATGAATAAAATTTAATCTGTTTTGGTGGAAAATCAAAATCATAAAAACACAACCACACAAAAAACCTTTGATACTGAGGAAAAAAGCAAACTTCTCCATTTAGATCTGCTTGTTCTATGACTCGGTATTTCATTTTACTCTAGAACTTAAAGGGACTTGAACATCATCATTCCAATGACGAATAACACCAGCAACGATAAAACAGTTAGTGATCAAAATGCTTAGAAACATTAAAAGGCGGATAAGAGCAATCATATCCGCTTCTTTGTTATTTTTACCTGCTTTTTCTCCCAATGACTTGGCAGTTATTCTCCAGATACTATTTCCCTGTTTTTCGCATTTCTTCATCGCAGACATTGCAGTAATAACTATACCCAAACCTAAAGTATTTAACTTGTTTAAAATTATCAGAAGTCAGTAATTTGTCTTCACTGCATCTACAACATTTTCGTTTATTTGGGGCAGATGATAATATCTTTTGCTCCTTGTGATTTAATAATTGTCTCATACCAGATGGCGTCATCGATCTTAAAAAAGACAGCAGATTGTTTTGCATATCCCGTTTTCTTGGGTTTTAGAAAAGTAACTTCGTATTTCATTTTGAAGTGTGATCTTTGTGAATAATGTTTTTAAAGTTTTCAGGAAAAACAAGAAGTCTTGGTGACCTTAAACTAGGATGAGCAGCGGGAAGTTCAATAACAATATAAGAAGAGCAGATAAAAGCAATTACACCGTGCATCTCCTTATAGATTACTTTTTCATTTTCAACAAACATCAGTAATATGAGAAATAAACAACCATTCTACTTCATCATCTTCAGCAACTTCAAATTCACTATGCAAAGCATCTGCATCAAAAATTCTACAATTTTCTACAAGATAAGTCATCCTTTCGCAATATGTTTCCTCAATGTATGTAAGGATTTCTTGGCGGGAAAGATCAAGCATAGAATGCGGCCTCAAGAGCAGTTCGTTTAATGGGCATTGAAGTGTAATTTCGAGTATCTTTGATATTTACTACCTTTCCCACTTTTGAAGAATTGATTGGAGAATAATACTCATTTTTCTTAGGAGAATAAAACCCCCAAATAGTTCTAGTTGGTTTGCCAAGATTGTAATCAAATTGTCGGTGACAAAGTAACCAGATTGAAACGATACGAGTATTAAACTCTTCAAACTCATAAGAATATCCTTCGGGAGGAATGTGTGGAAAATTAGAGATCGTAAATTCTTTCATGATAACTTTTGAGAATTCTAATTTCCTCTTGAAGTTGTTTGATTTTTTCTTCTAGTTCTTGAATTTTTTTGATTTGATTTTCTTTGTATTTGTGCAGGAAAATATCAATCATAATCAGGTTGCGAAACACTCCACGATGCGGGACTCTTCAAGATCAGCAAGTTTAAACTTAGTTGCGGAAACTACCTTTTCCATAATTTTACTTTCATACCTATCATCAAAACCATGGTCCTCATCGTCCCTCAAAATATCATGGCACTCTTTATCATTTTCAGCAATGACGTTAATGACGCCACCATACTCCGAAGAAGGAAATGGAACCCAGTAATCAACGATGTAAAGATATTTCATTTTTATTTTTAAACTACTCCTTGATTTTAGAATGGTGTTGGATATTTGTCAATTGCCTTTGAAGTTCAACATCGATTGAAATTAGGCGTGAATAAAGAAACTGTTGATACTCATTACCCTCAATGAGAGAAACTAGATTTTGAATTTGCATTTTAGCAAGAATAAGTTTGATCTCTTCAGTCATCGTCACGAGGATTAATAGAAAGAATACGTCCAATGATTAAAGCAATTGGAATGGTTATACCAACCCAAATCAATAATACAACTAATACTGTTGTCATCTAATTTCAGTGCTTGGAGGTTTTGTAACGTTTTCAATTGCTTGTTTTTGGTAGTATGCCTTATACATGGCATCATCACGTTTGATGAGAAATAAATTCCATCCAATTGATACAGAAAATGCTGCCAAACCCGCAAGAAAATACTTTAGTTTCATTGTCAAGCAATCATTACTTTTTCATAAAGTGAGCTAAAAATTTCTGCATCATATTCATGATGAACTTTTTTCTCATTAATATCAACCATAATTTGCTGAAGAAGCACTAACTCTTCATAAACAAGATTGTCAACAAGCAAGCGATTTTTCGTAAGCATGGGAATTAAGAGCAGAGAACAGAGAAATTATAGTGCAAAATTAGAGATTAATCAACGAGCATACAGATAAGCACCTGCCCAATCAGCATTTTCAAGCAACCACTCGCGGTCCTTAATCAGTCGCAGATCATAGCGAACACCTTTGGCAGGAGATTTCCAACTGGCAGACTTATAAACCTCACCAGTCTTCTTATCCACAAAAGCATGAACCGAACGCGAACCAGCAGCATTCATAATGATTTTGTGATACTTACGACCAGTCTCAGGGTAGAACTCATAGTCACAAATACCTTGCTTCAGTTTATCAATCTGCTTCTGGTGATACTCTTGAGTGTCAGCATCATCAACAAATTTTTGATGACTGCGAATGCTGTAATCAATAAAGTTCTGTCGCAGTGCCTCACAGAGAGCATAGGTGTGTCCAAGAACAGCAGTAGCGATGTCTTTCCGTGCCTCAGCAGCGGCAGCATAATCAGCAAAGGTCGTGGTGCTCATCGGGTTGGTTCCCTTGTGTATGAAAGTATTATAGGGCACCCAGAGTGCTCTGGAATGCCCTATGTGCCAGTTGCTCAACTGGATTTTTACAGGGAGAATAGGTGCGAGGCAGCAGTCTCAAGAAAGTCCCAATGAGAACCCAGGCCAGCACTGAACGGAAACCCTGATTTTTTTGAAATTTCAGGCAGCAGGAGCAATGGACCCCTGCTGCTGAGGAAAATGGCGATTTTTCCTAAAATGTCACTTATTCATCTGAAGTGTAGGAACAGGCATACCACCTTCAGTGGGCACATAGATGGTTACGTTACCATTTTTAGCACCATCTTCGATACCAGTAATATACAGATACTGAAGATACTCACGGTTATCTTTCAGACTATCACCGATGATTTGGTTTGCTTTAGCAACACCAGTAGCACGAATGATCTCAGCATCAGCAAGTTGTTGAGCACTATCTTTCTTTGCTTGTGCTTCCAACACTGCTACCTGGCGAGTATATTCTGCCTTCTGAAGTTCTGCTTTACCAGCAAGAGATTGTTGCCACACATTGTATTGCGGACCACCTATAAACAGAATGGCAGCAAATACACCAACACCAAGAAGACCAAGAGCAATAACAGGGTCAATAAATCCGTTTTGATTTTTCATTTTGTAGATACGTTAGTTTTGAAAATAGCGTTAGCAAGGAAGATAATAGCAAAGTTCTGCCAAAAGGACAAGGATACACCAAACCAAGACAGAATAAGTCCAAGCAACCACGCCTCAAAGAAGAGACCAACAACGGCAAGGACAATTATACCAAAAGTAAGACCAAGAGCAGTAGAAGTTTTCATAGATCAAGCAGCAAGGGCACCAGAGGGAATTTCAACGATTTCGGGAAGTTTGCTATCATCAAACTGATGCATATTATAGCACACCCACTCACCGTTGCGGAAGACATAAGCATACTCTTCGCTGTTATCGGGAAGCAGATACTCACACAGGTCAGCATCAAGACGAGGAGGGCATTCTTCACCACGCTGAGAGTAGTATTCGGGAGCATAATAATTATACTCATCAGTTCGCTCTTCTTCACTATATCGAATACTGTCAGTCCAGCAGGAACTCATATCACCACCATCAATCAGTTCAGCAGCGAATTCTTTGCTGTTGTAGTGAGTCTTCAGAATGCGACCCAACCAGGACTCATAACCGTCCCAGTGGTGATAGGCAGAAAGGATAGAACCATCAGCAAGTTCAAGACCGATGCGAGCGCGGGTTGCCATTGGGGCGTTTCGTTGATTACCTTGTTAGTATAGGGCATCCACCAGGGGATTCTGGGTGCCTTGTGCCAGTTCCTCAAGTGGCACTCAGGAAAAAACGTATTCTTTCCATTCACTTACATTTGATTTGTATAATGAAAGAAGAATTTTATTTGCTGGTGGTTTAGGAGTTCTGAAAAGTTTCATCCCAGTTTGTTCCAATAATGTATTACCCTTTTTAGTATTACAAGAAGAGCAGGCAACCACCATATTTTCCCAAGTATCTTGACCACCACGCGATCTTGGAAAAACGTGATCAATTGTCAATTTCTTAGTTGAACCGCAATATTGACAAGTATGGTCATCTCTTTTGTATATCATAGAACGTGATGGTTTGCTAATACCATAACGTTTTACGGGAAGTTTAATATAATCAAGGAGACGAATTACTCGTGAAGAAAGAACCTGAGCTTTCTCTTTTAGAATGAGAACAACTGCCCTTTTCCAATTAGTAAAATTAATCGGTTCATAACTTGCATTTAATACAAGTATTGTCTGATGTGGTTGTATTTCTAAGTAATTCATCGACCTTGTACATTTTAACTATCTATTGTGCTTTTTGAACCTGAGCAGGAACTGCTTCTTCAGTCTGCATATCGTGTTGCCATTTGGATCCTTGAGCAAAACCAACCCCACCAACAGTCAGAGCAGATGCAAGAATAATTGCCAATGCTTTGTTGTTATCATTGTCACAAGCATCCTCAACTGAAGTTCCACAGAGTTTCTCTGCAATCCAGGTTGCTCCTGCTCCACCAGCAAGCATTGCAATCCAAGGAGTCAGAAAATACCACAGAGCAAGAATTGCAACAATTCCAACTAACCAACCTCCACCTTCGATAGAAGTTCCACCAGAAGAACCACCACTTACTTGACGAAGATTACAAATATTGTTTTCTTCAACATCATAGAGATTCATAATCTGTTCTTTGGCACCATAACTGGTGTTAGAACTTACTGTGATTTCTTGACGTCCAGAGGCAGAACCCAACCAGACATCAGCACGATATTGAGGCATTGATCTTTTATTGAACTGAAAGTATTATACTACCCCTTTGGCGGTTTTACCAGGTGCTGTGACAGTTACAGAACCGTCTGGACTCGGAACTGTGTCGATATATTCCCAACTCCTAACAAGAAGTTCTGTAAATCGCTCCTGCTTTTCTGGAACGACTGATGCAGGATACTGTGAAATTGCTGCTCGTAGATCATTCAGCTCTTTCCACTCTTCTTGTGTCATATTCATTTTGGACATGTTTGTTTGAATATCCTAACATTATATAGAGCAAAAGTTGCATTCCTTAATATTGTTTTAAGGGTTGAGTAATAAAACTTAATGCTCAATCAGGGTCAATAAAAAAGTCGTTCCAAACACCTTTATCACCTGACTTTCTTGTTTCAAGTTTATCAAGAAGTGAGTCCGTCGAAATTAAAGTATCAATACGTTGAATTAAATTTGCAATCACAGAGGTTACCATAGGACGTTCAGATCGAGCAGCATATGCAAGAGCATTTCTCAAACTCGACTCTGCATCCTTTAGCGACTCTTCAACTTGTTTTGCCAGTGCCATTAAATCACTCCTTAATGTTATACTCTTTTATTAGTTCTTCTGCAATCTTAGCATATTCCCGCCTTTTAATCAAATTGGTAATGGGATTGCGAGGATGATACTTAATCATCCAAATTCTTTTAGAAACTTCGTTCTTGAATACTTTTGCCAATAGATTTATAAAATCTGCTACGTTTTGGTCAACAATGACCATATAAAAAATAATTCCAAATATAAGCAGCAAAGATATTTGAAAATTAGTCATTAATCCCACCAGTATTGCAAGTTATAGACACAAGAATATAAGGAACTATAAGGAGCAAAGTGTCCGTAAGTAATTCCCCGTTTTAGGTCTTCTATATATGCGATAGTCCCTCTGGTAGCAGGATTATCTTGAATATAATCTCTTAGTTGGAAAACATCAAACTTCTCATTATAAACAAGATGTGGAGATTGATATTCCCAAGCCTTGAAAAAGATTTTATTTCTTTCCGCATCAGAGTGTTCTTCAATGTTTTTTAGAAGATACTCATCTGCCTTTTCTTTATCTTTAGCAACTAATACTCTTTTCCACTCAGCAGACAGATCAAGACACATCCCCTTAAAGTAGTGGTCGTGTGCGGTGAATACTAAATTATAAACAATGTAATCCCATTTACCATACTTATTATCATCTGAAGTTGTCTTAAACCGATACGAATGATGTAAAATTGTAAATTCCATGCTCATATTACTCCAACTACTTTGAGATATTGGAGGGTTTCTTTAAGACTTCCTATGTGCCTATAATCAATTGCAACCTGAGGAAATTGCGCATTGTTACCAAACTCAGCACAAAACTGTTTTTCATTATAGTCACTTCCCAACTTATATTCTAAGTGAGAAACACCAAGACTTTGAAGTAATGATCTTGCCCTATCACATTCCTGGCAGTTTTCTTTAGAATACAATACAGCTTTCATCAGTCTCTTTGCCTCCAATCGTCAGGTTTATCTTCTGTAAAGAAATCTATAATATCATCAACACTATTAAATCCACTAATACCTTTTCTGTCGTTCCCTAATCCACCAAAATCAAGTTGGTTCAAAAAATCATCCATATCACCCTCTTGCATATTAGGATTTTCTGCCCTTCTTCTTGCTTGACGAAGAATTGTCCCAGCACTACGATTTGCTTTCGCAAGTTTTTCTGCCCAGATCATATCTTCTAGGGCAACAGGTTCGTGCCTTGCGATACGATCACAAATTTCTTCAAGTCTCAACCGATATTGTGTTGATAGCATCTTCGGTTTTCCATATAAATTTACAATATTTATTTTCTTATTGTCTTTAAGTATTCTAACACATTCTCACGAATATACATGAGTTCGTTGTAACATTTTTGATTATGAGCACATTGACGAAGTTCAGGATCTGGTTTCAATACACTTTCCTCAAATAGAGTAAGTCCACGGTTCCATTTATCTTCTTGTGTTTCTTGTGTCATCTTCTACTATTTTAATGGGACAATAAGGAATAGTCTTACGAACCTCCTGAATAATTTCAGTTTTTTGAGATTCAGTTAATCCTACTACATTAGTAAGGCGTTGAATAATATTCATTGCCTGAGAACAAGTAATAATAGTTGTTGATAGTAATACAACCATAACTTCTTCCTCAATTCACTACTATTTAATAAACTTTTATTAAGAGATTAAATCGTGTCGAATGCAAACTAACTTTCCAATCAATGCCCCATAATACAAGAGAGTTTCCCTATCTCCCTGGTGCTTTATGGATTCTTCCTTACAAAGACGAATCAATTCAGTGATATCAGTGAGATCTAGATCAGTTTCGTGTATATTATGCTCCGTGACTTTCATCCCACGACCCTCCAACACACAGTGGCATTACCCTTACTTGTAGAAGCAATGTGCGCAAAAGCAGCATAACTTAGGTCAAGATCCGCGTGAGAATAAGGACCGCGATCATTTACTCGCACTGTCACTTGTTTGAGATTATCTTGATTTGTCACCCTGATGCGTGTCCCCATAGGTAGATGAGGATGAGCTGCAGTCCAACGATAAGCATCAAACCGTTCGCCGTTAGCGGTGACTTGCCCATGGAAACCATCTCCTACACCATAATATGTAGCTACGCCACATGCAAGACCAGCAATCAATCCAATCATTTTTCAACCTTCCAGTGTTCGTTTCCTTCCTTCTGCAACCAAAAGCAGTATTTACGATTCAATGAAACAAGAAACAATTTACCATCCCTTTCCTGCTCAACTTCGCAAGCATGAAAGCAATCCATATTGTTAATAAACCTATTTTTTGCTTTTGAACTCATAGGAGTTACATTCACAAATTTCTTTTTCACTTGTTTAGTCAGAGTTGAAGTCATTGTAGTTGAAAAAAACCTCTATTGAACAAATACTGTGCCAGTTTGTGGATTGGTGCGATGTTCTTTGATGAACTTATGTGCTTGCCTTACTGTGCTCACATCGGTCAATTGATAACCACCATAAATGATGACTAACCTTTTGCCCCAAGGAACAGCAGCATACCCATCTTCTGTTTCAAATCCTTCCATAAATTAAAAAATCGGTCGTGGGAACGCGGCGAAGGTATGATAGCACCCTTACCGCAGAATTGCAAGAAAATCGGGTTTTCACCCCAGTGACCGCAAGGGGTTTGGGGTGAGGGAACCGCTTCAGGCAGGGGGGTGGATCACTTGCGAACCACCGACACTGCCACATCACCCTGCTGGAAGATGATGTCAACAACGTTCTGAACTTTCTTGGCAGTAGAGGTCGTATTCTTGTCGAACACGGGGCAGATCACCAAACCGTAAGATTTGGTGTAAGATGCCAGATCACCTGCCCGAATAGCGCCAGAGCGAATACCAGCAGCATCAGCAGGATGAAGGCGCAGAGTGCGTCCAACAGTCTGACCGATACCCACAATATCCATAGAGCGCAGGAAAACAACTGCCTCAAGTGCGGAGATGTTGATACCCTCGGCAAGGATGCTGTGGTGGAGAACCACAAACTTCTTGTCGGCATCCTTACCCCACTCGTTGAGAGTGTCGAAGAACACCTCGCGGTTGACTTTCTGCCCATCGATATGGGCACCGTGCTTGGCAGTAATGTGCATCACAGAGTAACCTTGCTCGGCAATCTGCTCAGCAAAATCAGACTCAGAAAGCAGATTGATGATATGCTTGGTTGCCTTGGCACACACCAGGATCTTGTTGACAGGATTGTCCTGAATGATCTGCAGCAGATACTCACAATCGCGCATAGCAACATCCTCACCAGGAACAGAGAGGCGCATTTCCGTTGCAATCACCTTAGGAGGGATGATGTAACCACCCTCCACCAGTTCGGGTGCAGGAACCTTGGCGATGATTTGTCCGTAGACAGCAACATCGTTCATACCAGGTTTGCCAACTGCCAGAGAATGCTTAGGAGTTGCGGTGAAGAAATAGCAACGCTTTGCTTCCTGACTGAAGTGCTCAGTCGCAGGGAAGAAGTGGCGCTGAACGCTATTGTGTGCCTCGTCAAAGTAGATCGTATCCACCTCAACCTCAGCATCAACAAGACGCTCAAGGGAGTTATAGGTGGTGAAGATCAGTTTGTGCGAGGTCTTGTTGTTCTCAAACCAGTTGAAGATCTTGGAGGGAGAAGTGCTGCTCTCGTGATGAGTCTCACCACTATGAACGTGGAACACGGAAGCATTGGTGATAAACTCAAGATACTCGCTGGAGAGTTGCTCTGCCAGCAGAATACGGGGAGCAACCACTACGATGGTCTGAGGAGCATCAGAGTTGATGAATTGATCCATCGCATCAAAGATACCCACGTTGGTCTTACCACCGCCAGTGGGGAACACACAGATACCTTTGGCGTTCTGGCGCAGGGCATCAAGGGCAACTTGTTGGTGGGGGCGGAGTTGGATCACGTTCCTCATTTGCGTATGTATACATAATAACCCCCTTACGGGGAAACCGCAAGGGGGGTTGTGACAGTTTAGGAACTGGTTCAGTTCAGGGCAACGAGATTGTTACGATCAAGATCCACCAAATGTGGGAGTCGATAACCGTAAGTCAGGTAAGATCTAATTCGTGCTGCTTCAGATTTACCAAGAACCTTACCGATGTTGGTAATATGTTCTTCAATTTCATCAGTTCGTTCTTTGATAAGGTGAAGAACGCCAAGTTCATCTTCTACGTTGTTAGTATTCACATAAAAGTGGATGATAGTAGAGATTCCATTAGCAGCATCTTCAAAGAATTGTGGGAAGAAATCACGATAAACGTGTACTGGACCCATTGCGCTTACCAGACGATCCACAGAAGAACCGCGCACATCTGCGGTAGTGCTTTGAATTTTGATGCCTTTCTTAGCAAAGTAACGAATACCTTCTGCGCGAGTAAAGTTGGCAAGAAAAGTTTTCTTCTCTGTTGCATTGAAAATAGCATCAATCAGGCGGTTTTGAGTATCAGGAGTCTCAAAATCTGCGTATTCCTGCACCCATTCACGAACCTCATCTTTGGTGATTCGGTCATCATCTTCTTGACGGTTGGCGTTTTGCTCAATTACCCACAGAATTCCTCGCGCTTTGTAATCAGCAAATTGTGAGGGAGATCCATCGGGACGTGGTTGAAGTTTCAGACCGAGTTCGTTAATCACATCGTTCTTGCTAAATCCAAATTTTGGACTCACTTTGAGCACAGGAACGTATGCAATTTCGTGTTCTTGTAACCAACGAAGACGGTGATTGCCATTCAACGGATTATCATCATCGGCAAAGACAAATGGAGGGAGTTTGTTAATATTCCAACCAGGAGTAAGGTTTCGGTCAACGATGTCATAAACATCCTCATCATTTCCGTGAAAACGCCCAGCATTTGCCAGTCCAAGTTTGCGAATTGCGTCGACAGCAACAACTTCGGCACACTCCACTACACAAGTTTTATATTCAAGTATTTTAATTTGTTCGGAATACATTTCCCGAAGGTCATAAACAACTTTGGTTTTTTTAAAATCTTCCCAAGAGATGATACTGTTGGGAATCACAATGTCAACAAAAAGAGTCATTTTTTAAGTCTGCCAGAGGCATAGGATTTAAATGGTTGTTGGCGGATCGCCTAACCACTCAGTTAATATACGATAGATTGCCTGCCCTGTCAACCCCCCGACTCATTAGAAAAACTTTTCAATACCGATAAGATTTCCTAATCTTAAATCGGCAACCGTGCCTCACTGGGAGATTTGTCTGGCACAATAGGAATATATTTCTTGGATTTTGGTAATTTTCCTAGACCATAATCTTCTAATCCCACTGGTTTATTAAAAGAATAATCGTATTCAAGAGCATCGGCACAAACATAATGTGGATGATCTGTAGATACACCTAACCTCTCACAAAGCTCCTTATGATTATCTTCCATCATTTCAACGGCATAGAGCATATGATCTAGAACATATTTCTCGTCGTGAAATTGACATAAACGATTTTTAAGAGCAATCAGAAAGTTTCCAGATCCAGCGGAATTATCAATAAAAGTGCTCTCTGGATTTTTAATAATTTCAATCTCAATATCATTCACCATACTCTCGACAAGATCCATCGGAGTAAAGACTTCTTGAGTTTCTTTAATTCTCTCGTCGGATCTTTCAATAGTCGATCCAACTTCTAGATTATGTTTATTCTTTGCCATCTCGTTCCTCCAGACATTTAATATAAGTTGAAATCAAATCATTCTTTCCAAAATGATATCTTCCATTACACTGATTTGCTGCCTCTCTAAACCTATCAGCAAATTCTACCATATTATTAATTACACTCTTATCCCGAACCTTCAAAAAGTGATGTCCCTTGGCATAATGAGTAAAGTTCTCTGTCTTCACTCTACCACTCGGACCACATCCATATTCTCCTACAAAAACATCGGCATCAAATCTACTTTCATAAGGCAGGAATTCAAAATCTGGATGTTCTCTTAACATCGGAATTTCACCTACACCTACCTGAAATCTCGACGTGTTCTTTACCTCCCAATATTGCTTCACAGCACTAATGCCATTTGGGAATGTAGAAGGATCTAGATCTTCATCTAAGACACAATGAAGATGATCTTTAATTTTATTTAAAGAAGATGGTTTTCTGACAGATGTTGGCAAGACTGCTCGAACATCATCAGTGTAATCAGAAATCTTGTTCAGAAATTTAATCGCAAGATTTCCACCAACACCATATGGAGGATTGATAATTGCTAATGTAAATCTCATATAACCTTTTTTATTCATTATACAGCAAAAAGGTCTCTAAGACAACCTAAAGACCTTAGAGATATCCTATCAACCGTGACAAGGCACATTATACAGGGATTTTCACCCCCATGTCAAGTATTCATAGTAGAGTTTCTCTTCGTTCTCTTCTGCCTCTTGTTCCCAAGGTTGATCTTCATAAGAAACTTTGCTATAATCAACTCCTTTCCAGAGTTGCTTACTGTGCCTTTCCTTTAGATCACCTCGAACGTGTTGAAGAACGTGAGTGCATTCGTGAAACAAGGTTTTGATGTAATCTTCTTTACTGAGACCATTGTGAATTTCAATCATAAACTCACGAGGACGATAGGCATCCCCTTCAATATTACACCACCCATATACATTATCTCGACGTAAATTCCGATGCTTTACAGTGATGTCAAGTTTATGGCGGGGAAGATACTTATCGCAAAAATATTCAATAACATCTTTGCAAAGTTTCTTACGGACACCAAAACCGAAACCATTAATATCAAGATAAACCATCAGAAGAAATAATTAAAAATAGATTGTGTAAGGCGAACTCCCCAGTTCATAAAAAGTAGAAAAGAACTGAGGAAAAGAAGGCGATCAAAGGAGGAAAACCTCATAAACGGGGTCTTTGGTTGCTCACATACTATAAACCCCCCTGGAAGAGATCCTAGGGGGGTCTGTGACGGTTCTAGAAGTGGTTCTTATGGAGTCCAATCAACTGCAAGTGGGGTGTTTGCTACAGTGCTTGATGTTGGATACTGACGTGCAGTTCCCCATATAATTCTTGCTGCTCCCTGAGCACCAGCCATACCAGTAACGGATTGGTTATCTCTTCCAGATCCTCCTCCACCACCCCATTGACCGGCATTATTAGGTCCTCCACTAGTATTACTTCCAGGACCTCCAATAATAATTGTTTGTGCCACCCAAACATTACCACCATCTCCACCAAATGGTCCTGGATCTTCAGTTCCAGGAATTGCTTGAAAATCTGGGTCTAAATTATTCTTGTAAGCAGACATAACAATAGCACCATTATTTTGTTCTCCATATGATTGAGTACTAATGGTAGTATATCCTTCAGGGGGAGTTACGGTAGTGATATTGGATACTCCAATATTGTCAATCATTCCAACTGCAAGAACAAGTGAACCATTTGATGTTGTAGTTAAAGAGGGTGGGTCTGGAGGTCCATAAAATGTAGCATTATTATCAAATACACTAGAGTTTGGAGTTGTTTGCGATAATGATGCATTTCTAAAAACTATTGCCATATGAGCCGTAGGAATATTAGATGTTCCAGATTGAAGGTTTGTTATGAGTGTTCCATCACCCGTATTCCAAACTCCATATGTGATACTCCAACCCATACCACCACTATCAAAATCTTGATTAGCTTGAGAATTACTTCTAAAGGCACCTGGAGATCCAAGACTGACTCCAGAGAGGGTAGGGGCACTTGGTGTTGATGTATTGTCAGAAGCAGTAATAACCATAACCAAATCATTATTTTGAATACTTATACCAGAGATATCAAGTTCAGACTCTGGTTGCACAATATCATTCTCATCCACCCAAGATCCTGTAGTAGCACTTCCAACAATAGATACGGCATTAGCACCACTTCTTGGAATTTCAATTGTCCAGGCACGAGCGTGTGATGTTGTTCCAGTTAAAAAAGGTCCGGGGTCAATAGTTGTAGTAGTTCCGGATGGAACCTGAGCATATGAAACAACTAATCCAATTCCTTCACCACCTCGATCGCGGCGACCTCCACTTATATCATTTAAGTCTATTGTTCCAGTTCCTGCTAAGGATCCTCCTGGAGATAATATTACATTTGACAAATATCCAAGAGCAAGAGAAAATGCCCCCTTAGGCGATCCAACGTATGATGGGGGATTTGGCATAAGTGATCCACCAGTATTAACTTGAAGACCTGGATTACCACTGGTTGTTAAGTAATTGATAGTTGGTGGATTTGGTAAAAATCTCAGAGCAAACATATTATGAACTGATGATGTTGTAAGACCAGTTAATGATCCACTAAGTCCACCTGAAGGAACATATCGATAAGAAGATGTGAAGTTTAAATCATATGATTTAGATGCATCAGATACACCCGCCGGAATACCTTCTGTAGCAATTCCAGATGAACTTATTCTATATACTCCTCCCGTAGATTGGGTGATTGTAGTAAATCCCAGTGGGACTGGAATAGTTGCAAAATCAGTTGCTAATGTTCTTGATCCAGTATAAACATCAGATCCTGACATCAAAAGTAAGAAATCATTTTCTTGAATTCCACTAGGATAACTAATTGAAGTTGTTGTTGAAACAGTTTGTCCAATAAAATCTGCAGAAATTCCTAAACCGGGATCATTGAAGAAAGATCCTCCTCCACCACCAGATCCTCCATCAAGAGTGTCATTAGATCCTGCAGATCCCGTGGGATCAATTACTAGTCCACTTACATCAATTCCATAAGCACCGACACCGCCTCCACCATATCCTCTCTGAGAAAGACCTACAGTTCCAGTACCTCCACCACCTCCACCACCTCCAGAACCTGTCTGGGCAGAAGTTGCAACAACGTTTGGGTTTACTGAACCTCCATTTCCACCTACACCAATATAACCACCAGCACCTCCGCCACCAGCTCCGCCAGCAGTACAACTACCCCCATTGCCACCAGCACCGCCACCATAAGTGTATATTCCAACGCTAGCATTAGTTGGAATTCCGTATGTGGTCGTACCTCCTCTACCTCCTGCTCCACCAGCACCAGAACCTGTAGTGGTAGTTGCTTTTGCACCACCTCGACCACCTTCAGCAATCAAGATATCTCCACCAACACCAGCACCCCCACCAATTCTTGAAAATAATCGAATATAGGTATCTCCCCCATTACTTCCAGTAGAATTTCCCGCACTGACTCCACCACCAGCACCAGCAGATCCAACAAAAATTTCTAATACATCTCCAGGAATAGTGGAAAAACTTGCCCAAGATAGACCTCCACCACCTCCACCGCCAGCTGCAATATCATTTGCGCCGCCAGCACCACCGCCACCAGCACCGATACAAACTGCCGAAAGGGATGTTACTCCGTCAGGGACAGTAAAATAACTACTAACTCCTGCTGTAGTGTAAGAAACTTCGCTTTGTTGAGAATTTATAAAAGATAATAATTGTGCTGGAAATGTCATATCAAAATAACCCTGCTCCTGTGATTACGTATGTATTAGAACCTACAAATAAAACTGTTGCAACTCCATATGGTGCAAGAGTTCTTGTTCCGATGAGAGAACTTCCTGCGAATCTCAGTGTTCCAGTGGAACTAATCTGAATTGATGATGATCCGGATGAATTATATATTACGACATTTTCTCCAGGAGTAGTAAAGGCAGCAGCAGGAATACTGACATTTCCTGTTATGGATATATGTTTACCATTATCACTTATTAATACGGTGTATGGTGCCGCAGGAGAAATTTGAGGAACCGTTGCTGGTCCAAATGTTCCTTGAATGCCTTGGATACCCTGACGTCCTTGAGATCCTTGAATACCTTGAATACCTTGAATTCCTTGAATTCCTTGAGTTCCTGCTCCGGTAACACCTTGAATACCTTGAATACCTTGAGATCCTGTTATTCCTTGAGATCCTGTTATTCCTTGAGATCCTTGAATACCTTGAGGTCCTGTTATTCCTTGAGAACCTGATATTCCTTGAGATCCTTGAATACCTTGAGGTCCTATAATACCTTGAGATCCTTGAATACCTTGTGATCCTGTTATTCCTTGAAGACCTTGAGTACCACCAGATCCAGATATACCTTGAGGTCCTATAATACCTTGAGATCCTTGAATTCCTTGAGATCCTTGAATTCCTTGAATTCCTTGAATTCCCTGACGTCCTTGAATACCTTGAGATCCTGTTATTCCTTGAAGACCTTGGGAACCATCAATACCAACTCCTCCAGATATACCTTGAATACCTTGAGGTCCTTGAATACCTTGAATTCCTTGAATTCCCTGACGTCCTTGAATACCTTGAGATCCTGTTATTCCTTGAGATCCTTGAATACCTTGAAGACCTTGAAGACCACCACTACCTTCTACTCCACTAATACCTTGAGATCCTTGAATACCTTGAGGTCCTTGAATACCTTGAGATCCAAATACTCCCTGAAGACCCTGAGCTCCAGGATTTCCAACACCTCCAAAAACACCTTGAATTCCTTGAGATCCTAAATCTCCTTTAGGTCCGTCAATTCCTTGAGGACCTTGAATTCCTTGAGGACCTTGAATTCCCTGAGGTCCTAAAGGACCCTGAATTCCTTGCAGTCCTTGCCCTCCAAAAGAACCATCAATTCCCTGAATACCCTGATTTCCTTGACGTCCTTGAATACCTTGAATACCTTGAGGTCCTATAATTCCTTGACGTCCTTGAATTCCTTGAGGACCCTGAGTTCCTTGAATTCCCTGAATACCTTGAAGACCATAAAGAGCAGCTTCATAAATTGTTTTCCAAGTAACTCCAAGACCAGGTCCTTGTGACATCAGAACTGATGTTGTTGTTCCACTTGTTGCATCAATATTATCAGCATCATAAGCTAAAAATCCTTCTAAGATAAGACCTATTGATGTTCCGACTCCAACAATTGCTGCTGATCCACCACCAACATACAATGAAGTGATGGAACCAATACCGCCAACTACATTTCTTGAAGTTTCTGCAATTCCAGAAATATTGTCAGCCTCTACAGCTCTACTGACATAAATTGGATAAAAATCAGATTGATCAAATCTTTCTGAACTAATAAATCCTGCAGTAATATTAGCAGCATCAGATAAATTATTAGCAGTGGTTGCTGTTCCACTTAAATTTCCATAAAAAGTTGGAGAAGTTACTGTTCCAATAAATCTACCAGTACCATTAACATCTAAAGTGAAAATGGGATTGTTTGTTGCTACACCAATTCTACGAGTTGCTGAATTATAGAATAAATCGGAAGTTCCATATGCAAATCCAGACGAAGTATTGACAAGAAATTCTCCAACATTTCCTTGATTCAGAACTTCATCAATTGCAATTCTGATTGTAGCTATTCCAACACCTGGAAATACATCAAATGCTGGAGTTTCTACAGTAACTCCAGTTCCTACAAAATTCAATCCAGTAATTCGATTGAAGGCATTATATGGTAGAATACCATCATTATAAACACTTATTAAACCTACCGTAGTTCCTATTCCAACACCAGAAGCCCAGTATCTTTCTCCTGGTTGATCACCAACTGCAATTATATTATAGTATTGACCTACTGGAAGTGGTTTTGCAGTGACCGAAGATGGTCCTACTAAAGGGTCACCGAGATTTGGTTCAGCTTGCTCTAATCCAAGAAACTGATACCTATCGGAAGTAATTCTTGATTGTGGAGTTCTTACAACTCTTCCCGAATTTAATCTCGCCATTTAACTTCTTTTAGAGTATATTATGTGAATAATTCTTTCTCATTATTTAGACTAAGTTCAATGCAGTTGATCCAATACCAACAACAGAAAATCTAATTGTATTGCCGATAATATCTATTTTAACTGGTGGAGTTGTTGTGGAAGATGACCCGACAAATCCACTCGATGCAGTAACAATACTATTAAAAGAAACTGTATCTGTAATAGTATTGACTCCAACATATTCACCAAGTTGTGATAGTTCTCTATTACGTGTCATTGCTTCGCAGTCTCCAGAACACTGAGAACTAACTCAAGAACTCCATTTGCACTTGCTTTAATTTTAATTGAGTCGTTTGTTTCAAGAGCAAGTCTTCCGTCAGGAATTAAAATAGCACTATCATTAGGTGGAATGGAGACATTATTAGCAAATTTATAATCCCCAGTGTCAGATATTTTACTTCTAGAATGAACCGCAGTTACTGTAGGAACAGAAGATCCTGTTCCAATGTTTGTGACCTGGGAAAGAATAATAATGGAAGCAACACCAATAGGGCAGGTGTATATTCCTACCATATTGGTTGTAATGCCAACTCGAATTGTTCTAAATTTATTAAGAGCTACTGCTGCCATTTTTACTTACCTAATGCGATGATGAGTGGAGTTACTGTATTTAACAAACTTTGATTAAATGCTCTACCAGATACTGTTCCAGTAAGCTGATTGACGGTTAATCCATCACCAATTCTAAAGTTACCAGCTTGGTCTGTGCTGGTATATACAACTTGACCTCCGTCTACTTTAACAACTTGATTTTCTGGAATAACCACACCACCTAATCCTGGTTTTGCTCTATTAATGTCTGTTCCTGCTCCAACCCATTCAAAAGAAATTGTTGTAGCAATCTGCAAACTTAATCTTGAGAAATAAACCGTGGTTCCTACACTTACATTATTATTTAGATTTGTATTTAATATAATTGTAGAAATTCCTGATTGTGGAAGAGTTGCACTTTCAATTGTATAATAAATTGGAGTCATTATTGCTGTTGCACTAGCACCAGCACCAACAGCACCACTGAACTGAATGTTAGGGGCATTTCTATACTGACTTCCGCTACTTACGAGGTCAACTGAAGTAACTTTTCCATTTTCTACAGTTACTAATGCTTCTGCAGTAATTCCATTTTCACCTTCAGGATCATCAAAAGTTACTATTGGAGGATCATCCTCGTTGTATCCACTTCCGCCATCAGTAATTTCAACTTTCTGTACTGTATAGAAAAGTTCTCCAAAATAAAGTGCTTGACCGTCATAAGGTCTATAAGAACCAATACCGGAAACTGTAATTGTTGCCTGCTCAGCAGCAGGTTCATTTCCATCTTTATTTAAAATAATATTTCCAGTATATCTGTAAATTGATTTACTGTCTGGTCCACCAACACCATTGGAATATAATCCATAATTACCGAAAGATGAGTTGGAGTTTGTAATATCGCACTGACCACCAGATCCTGTGTAAATTGCAATATCGTCACAAATTGTAAAGATAGAAACCAACTGACAATAAGCACCATTTGTGATAGAAACTCCAATACCGCCTTGGTTATATTGAGTATATGAGTCAACGCTCATTGCTCCAGTAACACCAATGTCATCTTGGTCTCCTGGTTCAGCATTAACACCATCCACAAGCATTCCAATACTTCCTGGAATGAAGTTGGTGCAGTTTCTTACATAAGGACCTTGAGTGATAGGACCAGTTCCTTTGGAATATGGTGGAAGAACAACTCCACCACTCTGATAAGTATGGGGGATTGTTGATGGGCCAACATTTACAATAAATGTATCAGAACCATTATAATTTCCACCAAGTATATTTAAAACTTCAAAAGTAAATCCATTATTTCCTGTTGGGTATAATGTTGTAGTTGCAGCACCACTTGTGCAGGAGAACTGAAGATCTCTAAGAGTAACTAAATCACCCTTCTTAATGACTGCACCTGGAGCCGTTATGGTAGTAATACCAGTTGCATTATGATAAGATGCAGTTGTGATTCCTAAAGAACGCTTAACAATAAATCCACCACCCTCATAAGTATGAACAATTGTTGAAACCCCAACATTAATTACGAAACTTCCATTCGGATTTACCTTATCGACATTGAAGTCATATCCATAATATCCAGATGGGAATTTTAATATCGTTGCTCCACCATCATAATCACAAGAGAATTCAAGATCTCTAATCTCGATTAAATCACCCTTCTTAACCAAAATTCCAGGAGCAGTGATGGTTGCTTGTCCACTTGTATTATCATAGACTGCATTCGAAACATTAGTAACACTTGTAAATCCATATCCACTGTTTCCTGGATATGTTGTATTAAAACCAACAGTAGAAAATGCAGTTGCGCCCAACCCAACAATTGATGTTACAACTCCGATGCAAGAATGCATTGCAGAAATAACAGTTGCACAGGAATTAACACTATTATTAAATCCGGTTTCTGGATCAACCTGAATTCCAAGATCTTTAACCTGAGTAAATTTATCTTGGAAATTTTGATACTTTTGAACCGTTCCGCCAGAAGTATAATAGTGTGGTGTAGTAGATGCTCCGCCGACAAATGTAAATGTATTAGGTCCAACTACAGATTGAACAGGGAATATAACACCAAAATCACCTTCTCTTGGGAAAACTACTGAGGTTGCTCCACCATCATAATTGCAAGTAAATGCTAATCCAACGATTCTAGCAGGATCATCCTTGATTAATCCGTGAGGACCATTAGTTGTAATTGTAGTAATTCCAGTTACGTTATCATAAACTGCACTGATAACATTAGTCGCAATTCCAGCAGGATAACCACCCCAAGTGCAGTTATTAACAACAGAACGTGCTACCTTAAATGAATAGTCTAAAGTAGCAATTGTCTGTTGAACCTCTGCAGGGTTCTTTAGAATTCCTGGAAGTAAGTTCCAATTTTCATCATAGTAAGATTTACCAGCACCTACCGACTTAGAATTTCCACCTCTTGTGATATCAAAACATATTGCTTTCCAAATATTCTTTACATCTTTTGCACAAAGACTTGAGTCAATATTTACTCCATATATCGTAGTAATTCCAGCAAGATTACTATAATTACTAATAATGTCCGTAATATTGTCACGAAGATCATTTATTTTGATAATAGTCTCTGGACATCCTCCAGTAACAATGATTGGAGAATAGCTAAAGTTTTGAGTTGCACTCGTAAATGATACAATTCCAGGTTGAGCCTTATAATCAATATTATTAATAATGTATGTTGCAATTCCTACAGCGCGATTAATTGCTGCAATTGTTGCTGCTTGAATACTATTACCATTTCCATCCTGCCCATCAATGTGAAGTAAGTTTCCTGCAGGGTCATAATAAGATTTTCCTGCTCCAACTGAATTACGATTACTATTTGCCTTTAGGTCATTAGAAATCGAACGAATAATATCTTTAATATCATCCTTACAACTTTGTTGCACTGTCGATGAAACTGGTGGGGGAGATCCTGTAAGACCAGTTGTTGTTAAAGCAACTCCTGCTGAACCAAGATATCCTAAAGATGGGTTAGCATTAGGAGTATACAACCAAGCAACAGTTTCTTCTGCAATGAAATCAAGATTTAGGTCAAGTAGTCTACCAGCATCCTGCTCTCTATGAGTTCCTGCAAATCCACTAAATCCGCTTGTAAGGAACCCTACGGACTCTTTGGCAATATAATCAAGATTTAAACGAATTAATCTCGCAGCATCAAAGTATCTACCAGTCGAAACTCCAACTAAACGCTCGAATGAAACAATTGCTGCTCCATTAGTCATCTGGGGACCAATGAAACTCAGGTCTGTTAGGTGACAACCATTATTTACGAAGAATAGATCTTGGTTGGGGTATTTTGGAGTAACAACGCAGTTTCTAAGTTCTGTTCCTTCAACTGCAACTGTTCTCTTGAGAAGAATGGGATTTTCTTCAACATAAACTCCAGGGAATACTTTGATAGTATCTCCAAATAATGCAGCACCAGCAGCTGCTTTGATTGTTCTCTTTGGATAATTCTCTGCTAATCCAGTATTATTGTCATCACCAGTTTGGGAAACATAAATTGTTTTACCGATTGGGCGATATGCATCAATCTTAACTACTCCTTTCCCTGGACCAGTTGATAAATCTTGTGTTCCAAAAACATCAACGCCAATACCTGCAACAATCTGAGTTACAATTCCTACAAGATTTACACCATCACCGTAGTATTCTTCTGCGCTTACAGAACCTTCCGCAGATATATCACCTTGAACTGCAAGAGAAGATCCAATAGTAATTGTATCTGTAGTTCCTACGCTTATTTGATTTTGTGCCGGAGAAATTTTTGCTTCCCCAGTAAGAGAGTTTGTTTCTAAAGTAATATTACCAATTTTGGCATCAACTGCCACAGTTAAATTATAATCTTCTAATTGATTAACCCCAATTCCAAGTTTTGGTCCTAATGGGTAATAGATAAGACCTGCTAGATCAGCATCAACAAAAGTATCCTTATAAGTTCCAATTCCCCCAGTTAAATTGGTAAGATTTATTCCATAAAATGTATTAGCAACTGAAACTTGATTAATTAAGAGTGTATCGGCAAAAGAACTAATACCAGCAACATTAATAACATACGTTCCGCTTAGGGCAACACCAACAGTTGTGATACCATTTCCACCAGCACCAATCACGAATAAATTATCAGTAAAGTCTATCCAGGTGCTTATACCTGCATTTTCTCCAAAATTACTGACAGTAATTGTTGCTCCATCGATTAATACCAGATCATTATCAATAAGGGCATTCATCTCAACAAGATCGCCCGCAGATGCTGGAGATGTTAAAGTAACGCCGATTCCATTTGTTGCAATATAATCTTGTCCTTGAATTAACTTGACGCCATTGAGGTAAACATCAAGATATAATGCCTCTCTATTTGTTCCAAAACCAACTCCAGGGGGATCTCCTAAAGTTGTTAGATCATATTGGAATGTAAATTGAGTTTGTCCTTCAGATGTAGTAAATACTTCTCTATTTCTAAGAACTCCAAAAGACTCCCATTGAACCTGAGGATTTCCCCCATTTCCTCCTAATGATTTTAGATATTGCCCGTAATTTCCATATTGCCTATCTCTATCATAAAGAGCACCATCCAAATATAATGCATTCCTAAAAGTTCCTATTGCATAATTTAAATAATCTCCATCTAAAACAAAAATTGTTGCATTATCTCCACTAAAATCTGTTGCAGTAACAGAAACTCCAACAATATTACTAAAATCACCTATACTATAAGTAACTGCGGTTCCTGTTAGGTTTGTAACAGTTCCATCACTTGAAGTAAATGTAGTAATGGTTCCCGTATTATATGTTAGACTATTACCAGATACACTAGTTAAAGTTGCATTAGTTGAACCTAATGTTGTGACAATTCCACTTTGCGCATAAAGATTATTAGTATTAGATGTATTATAATTTAAAGTAGTACCTGTGGAAGTTGTAATTGTTGAAATAGTTCCACTTAGATTCGTAATAGTTCCAATACTATAATCTAAATTAGTTCCTATTACCGAAGTTATAAAACCAGTCCGATATCTTAGTGTATTTCCAATTCCAAGGTCAATTGTTGCAATTCCACTTACTATAAGTGGTAAAGAAGCAATTCCTGGACCTGCATTAATATTCTGAACGTTTAAAGTACTAACTCCTGCCCTAGTTGCAGTTAAATTAGTAATAGTTCCGATACCATAATTTAAGTTTTGACCAATAATATTTGTAATATCGCCATACTCTAAGTTAATTTCATCATTTGCGACATCAAGAGTACCTTGAATTACGACATCTCCTCTGAAAATTGCAACTGTTGTAGTTGCAATTCCGACTATGACTTCTCCTGGACGGGGAATTGCCTTAACATCTAAAAGATATTCTGGCAGATCAGTTCCAATACCAATTCTTTTGGTTACTGTATCTGCATGAATTAGATTATTACCTACCTCAAGGCCATTTTTAACGACAAAATTCTTATCTATTGCCATAAAAACCTCTGGGTTTCCCTATCCACCCTTTTATATATTTATAAAATTAATATGCACCAGTTTTGATAGTTCCAACTGTTGCTGTTCTGGTAGTGCAACTGTTAAGAATTGGAGTCGTAGTAGATCTAATTCTATTAACATTACCTGTTGCAGATGCGTTTAGATCAGGTTGCCAAGGAGTTATACCAGATGTAATTCCAGTGTAATTACTGGGGTTAAAAGTACTTAATAAAGCTTCAATCTCAAATTGTGCGGGAGGTCTTTGTGCATTTAAAGTAAATGCATCCCAAATAGCAGATACTAAGTCTGCCCATTGGATAGGTGTAGTAGATCCTTGGAAATTTCCAGATCCTGCAAGTATTGAGTTATAATATGCCGTTGCAGTTCCTGTGGCAACAAGACCTGTGGGAGGTCTGCTTTTTAATAAAGTTTCCCCCAAAAATATTGTTCCCAAAGTATTAGTAAATTGCGCATTGGTATAATAAATTAGTGTAACACTATTAGCAACTGGACCAACTGGCCATTGAAATGAAGTTTCTTCTGGAATACATTCTCTTGTCGTCACTCTAAATTCTCTTTGGGCTGCAACAGAATTTGCTGAAGGGTCGGTAAAATTTATAAATGCGCTAGTTGTTGTAAGGAAATCGGTCGAAGCATTTACTCTTAATTGAATGTTAGTATTATTGACAATATTTGAGTTAGTAATAGATCCTGCTACTGGAAGAGCAAAAGCTGCTCCACTACTACCAGGGCTACCTGTAACTGAACCGGTTATAGCAGCAGTAATTCCAGTCACTGTTACAATCCCAGAAGAAACCAGATTAGGAATAGCAGTTGAAGGTTCTACTCCTGTAAGAGAAGAAAATAAAACTGCACTTGGATTTAAAGTGGGAGTATAATCTTCATTAACAGTAATTGTAACCGATGCTGTTGCATATCTAATTCCAGTTGGTCCATCAACAGCAGTTCCTGTAGTATAAGTGGAAGAAGCTGTATTTACATATGCTGTAATTGTAAAAGTAATAGGCCCAGTAGTTGTCAGTGTTTGCGTAGTAGTTCCACTGAGACTTATTGGTGGAGTTGCAGTCCAATTTATTGAGCGAATACTTGTGCAATTAGTAGAAGACCAAGTTAAAGTAGTAGATGATCCTACTTCGATAGTTGTTGGACTTGCAGTGAGAGACAATGTCCAAGGAGTAGTATCGGCAACCGTAGTGATAGTAAAAGAAGTATTAAATCCAGTTGATGGAGTGACTCCTGATGCACTATTGGAAACTGTAATGGTCGATGCTACACCTGTGATATAAGAAGGGCTGGATCTTGCCGTTAATCTAACAGTAGATCCTGGTGTAACGTTTGTTAATGTCTTAGCTGGAGTTATCGCTGCCCCATTTAATTGAGTAAAATTAAAAGCAGAAGAGTCTGATGTAACGGTGACATTCATCTGACAATCTGTATTATATCCACCAACTGTAAAATCTACTGGGACATCTGTGTTTAAATTAATACTAGATTGATTTGGTATAATAAATGTAGTAATTGGGCAAGTTCTTGCTATTGTCCCAACTGTCCAAATATCATCATTGAATGCATTAATAGTATTAAATCCTTCTAATGGCAGATTGATTGTGGTATCAGTTCCATCAACTCTAAATTGTAGATTTGCATTTGTAACTCCATTTGAAGCAGATAAAATTGGAGTGATCATTCTCAGTCTAATTTGATCTCCATTTTTAACTGATGCTGTTGTTGGGGGACTTATCCACGTTCCGCTACTATTTACTTCAAATTGTGGGGTAATGTTTGCAGTGGTTCCAGTCAATACAATACTTGCTATTCCAAAATCACTTGCACCATTTGACATTCCACTTAACGTAATTGGAGAACTTGTTACTAATGCACCTCTACCTTGATTGGTTAAATCTGTAAAGGTAAATGTGGCAGGAACAGTATCGATAGGAGTAGGTCTAGTGGTAACACTATAAGATGATGATTGAGTCGAAACTGTCAAAATTCCAACAACAGTTGTATTGTAAGATGAAGATGAATTAATTCTAACTTTTATTTTATCACCATTAAACGCAAAATTTGTTACATTCTGAAAATAAGTTGAAGAAGTTGGGGTAACTGGATCTGTATATCTTAAAGTATCATCAGATTTTCTAATTTCATAAAAAGCATTAGGTCCAGAAATAGAAACAGGAAGTCTAGTTGGATCCGATGGCCAGGATGCTGGGTTTGTTGGATCTGTTGGACCTGCATCGGCACCTGATAGTGTTATAGAAGCACTTGTGTATGCTACACCAAGAACATTTGCAGAACTTACCCCAACGAAACTAAATGGATTAACTCCGACAACTGCATTTCGAGTTATAAGTCCCCAAGTAGTTGTAAAAGTTCCTACCTGAGCAGTAAATGTTCTTGTTGTTGCATATGAATTCGGTGTTTGTGTTGAAAGATATATCTGATCATTATTTGCAACTGTTCCTGAAACTCCTATTAGAGCTCCATTTTTATAAATTTCAATCGGTGTTCCTGGTTGATTTGCAGATACTGAAATTGGAAAAGAAAACCCAGTTTCCAATCCTACAATAGTAACTGTATTACTTATTGTGGTAATTCCAAGTTGCTGGTCTATTAAACCATTCAGGATAAAAGAGTTTGGAGTTTCATCAATTGATCTTGTAGAAACTGTCCAGGTCCCTTCTCTTTTTCCTATTTTAACCGGAATTGTATATGATTTGTTAAAATCACTTAGAGTTCCTGAAGTTGGTTGAAGTCTAATCCGAATAGTAGTATTATCTCTAATGAATACAGAAGCATCTGCCGACCTTGCAGATACATAAGTAAGTCCACCATCAGTCGATATGGTTGCGTCATTATTCTCAACAATAACTCTTGCTTTATAGTTAAGACCAACTGCAGTTACAATCCCAGTAGCAGAAGTTGTTGGACTTTGTGTTCCTAGAATATCTTGGCCACTGAGAGTAGTTGCAAATGGATTGGGCCAATCGTCTAAAGTTCCTCTATAAGCATATTCAGAAGAACCTCCTGAAGAACCAAGTAGTGGACTCATTTGTATTCCTCCTTATAATTAAGCTATTTGAGTATATTGTGCCTGAGAATATAGAACAGTAATCTGATTAGATACCGAACCACTCGTTGCTTTTCTTATAAAAACATATGTATAAACATCAATACCATTAGGGTTTCCTGTTGTAATTTTTTCTCCACCATAATAATAAGGAATAATACCTTGATTATCTACTTGGATTGTAGGGTTATAAAATGGAGTTGCTCCTTGTGTTGTTATAATCGCAACTGTCATTGTTTCGCCAACATTTAAGAAACCATTATCACCGGTTAAGAAATATCCAGTGGCAGCTGCTCCAATTGGGTTAGAACCATCCCCTAAGAAACTTAAGGTCCAGTTTCCAGCAGCTGGATTTACGAAATAATAAACATTATTATCAGCCAAATTAATTGGAATGGTAGTATTTGTTAAAGTTCTATTATCAATGGTTGCTTTTTCAATGATTTCAAATACACGCAAGGATCCATTGATTGCCATAGATCCTTCAAGATACATTGCATACCCTGCTTTGGCACTACTAGTGTTGATTCCAATTGGAGTATTTGTATGAATACCAACTGCATCGGTCACCCAAATATCAGAAACACCAGTAAGTCCAGAACCATCTCCAACAAGTCTTCCATTAACCTTTAATGCAACTCCAGCTTCTGGTGTAGTTCCAATACCAACCCGTCCATTACTTACAGTAAATTGCTGCGTTCCGGATGAAACTTTAAAATCGGAATTGTTAATGGTTAAATTATCAAATACACCAATCGTTGAAGATTCTGAAAGATTAATTGAACCAAATCTAGACCAATTATTTTGGTTAGTATATACCCAACCAATAGATCCACCCACGTTAGGGGCAGCGTCAAAAATAACATCACCTGGATTACCTGCAACAATCGGGGTTGATATACCTACAGTGTATCTTCTTGAAATTCTTGCATCACCCTGAAGTAAAAGTGTATTTGCTTCAATACCTTTTGCTGAATTCGATGTAATCTTTTCGTTAAAAATTACTGGTCCATTGAAGTTAGAAATAATATTTCCTTCAGGACCACCATCAACTGAAATAGATCTACTTAGAGAAATAACATCGGGATTTACATAATCAATTCCAAGTGTAGAAGAAGACTCTGGAGGATCTCCAACAAAGCTTGGAATTGGAGTATCATAGGTTTCACCCCTTCCCGAAGAAGTAACCTTTTTATTTCCAGTATAAGAATCTCCATCACTATTCATTCCAGTGAATATAACAGCACCTGCGCCAAATTTAGCAGACTGTGCAAATAGTTCTTCTTGAGGACTTAGTTGCCTATCTTGTCTTTCTGGGAATGCGGTTGAATAATTTCCTGGACCAAATCCAAGATATTCAAATGTATGTCCAGAAGCTCTTAGAATAGAATTTCTTCTAAATTCAATTGGAATAACATTAATTCTTCTTACCAAAGAACCTGAAGTATGATCTTGTGGTGATGTTCCCATCAAAGCACGATCAACCTGTATAACATTACTGGTTACAGTTGTCTTCACCCTTACAATTTCATTATTGATTAATATAAAATCACCAATTCTAAGGTCATATCTGTTAGAAAGTGTAACTTGAGTGCTTGTCAGTTCTTGCCCTAATCCTGCTGAGGTATAAGTAGTTAAATTTCCATAATTGAAAATCATTCTACCAGAAACATTTTCTTCTTCAGGAGAAGTTAATTCCCCTCTTGAAGTTACTCCTTCATAATTTAAAATCGCACCTCCAAGACCTGCTGGAGTAAAACTTTTCCCAACATTTACTGTAAATGTATTGTTAAAAGGAACTTGATTTACAATAAAAGATTGATCATATTCTTCTGTAGAACTAGAAATTGAAATTTTATTTCCTTTGAATAATCCGTGAGGAGAAGCAGAAGCAAAAGTTGCAATACCTGTTGTGCTGTTATAACTGACAGCAGTAAGACTCAAACTCTTTCCAGTCAAGTTTATAAATGAAGACTGTGAAGAAGTTCCTATTCCAGATCCTGTAGCAGGTGATGCGATTGGATTTAAGGATGAAACTCTAATTTGTTTAGGGGAGCTATT
>JGI25921J50272_10000045_pt1 | contig 34991 bp, 18 predicted proteins | sample LauGreSu1BDMLBSD_2_FD_50272 | JGI IMG/M metagenome (IMG submission 50272) | reverse complement strand
ATCTAATATATCTTATATTATATATCTTATATTATATATCTTATATTATATATCTTATATTATATATCTTATATTATATATAATAGTTATAATGCGGGATAGAATAAAAAAAGATATATTTAAAGTAGCCTATATAAATAATAAAAGAGATGAAACAAATAACCAAATCCCAGAAAAAATACTTATTTTTTATGGAAAAACAAATCCACTAACAAAAAGAAATTGGGAAATCACCGAAGATGAATTAAAAATGCGTTTTACTGCATTTATAAGTATGGATCCAGATAATCTTGTTCAATATCTGGAAAGCGAAGAATTAGCAGCTGAATTGGAAAAATTAGAAAATGTTGATGCGGAAGAATTAGAACGCCAAGATGAAGTAATACAAAATTTAATTCTTTATCAAAAAATATTTAGTTACAGCGAAATAAAAAATATTATAAAATTTAAAATAGACGTCTTATTTTTATTCGAGTGTTTATATGGCGACGATACGATTGAAACTATTAAAAAAAAGATTATTCAAAATATTAAACTAGAAAACACGATTTCATTTGATGAAGTATATCTTTTTTCAAAACAGGGGATAATGTATACACCAACGCAACTATATAATAAATTGTCTAACAATGACACGAAACTTGTTACCAAGAAATCACTCATGGATTTTTTAACAAATTCGCATAGAGATAATCTTAAACAAGAATGCGAACTTATTTTGCACACAGACACTGAAGAGCTGAAAGACACATACACGTATGACGACATTATAGAACTTTTTTATAAATATAAATCATCCGACATAGAAAAAGCAATCGGAAGTATCCGTGGCGACGGGGGTGTCAAGGGTGTCGGCGCGGATGTAGAGACTGAAAGCATTAGCAGCGACGACGATGAGGAACTACTTTTACAAGAGTTACCCATAATAGAAGACATTCCCATGGGGCAAAGATTTGTATATCATCACGAGGATATAATTTACAACGTGAACCCGTTTAGTGTAAGTGAGATAGATCCTTTTATAAAAGAACAGGGTAAAAATATAATTTCAACATCAAATAAAAAAATCCTGCTTGATTATGAACCAATCGTATGCCAAACTATATTTTTATGTTTAGCCGGAGATGTTTTAGAGTATGTAGATGCAAATGCAAATGAAAGCCTTACTCCTAACGACATGATCCAAGTGTATTATCCTTATTTGGCCGAAAAGGAAATATTTACAATAAGTGATTTGCAAACACATACACAAGAACTACTATCATCTACTGCTGAGTTGCTACAAGATAAAAACTACAAAAATATGACTGACAGCGTGAATCTGTTTTACGAAGCGTATTATCAAAGAACAACGGATTTGCCATACATGACAAAGGGTATTTTTTCGCTTGATTTTGAAATAAAACCAGACTATGTTATTAATGTTCCTATCGATATGTTATTTAAAATCATACATACAAATGATGAAAAACCATTAATAAAACTAACTAAGGGAAGATTTGAAGAAAAAATGTATCGCTTATACGCAAATCGCATCGCCGAAAATGGAAAAAGAATTCCATATTTAAAGACAACCATAATAAATAAAATAATAAAAGAAGCGACAACCGAAAAACGTTTGTCAATCATTATTCATTGTATTCATTCGGTACAAAATAAAGAAGGACAAGTAATAAAAGACTATATTATTCCAATACGTTGTGAGTTTGATACACGTGGAAGTATATTTATTTCATTTCAGGTCGAAGAACCTGTTAGCGATATAGAGGCAGAAAATATAGTAAAAGAAAGCGTCAATCCTGTAATCAATGAAGTTGCCATATTTTTGAGTCAAAATGGATATACCATACATTTATTCGAGGATTTATACCATAAAAATATAGTTATTCGCGAAATAAAATATAAATCGGTTTTAAATTTACCTCCCAAATTCAAGTTAGATATTGCAAAAAACATGGGATGCATATCAAGTATATTCAATATCATAAACTATAATGAGTCACAGCGTGTTATTATGAGATACAAACGTGTTTCAAATTATAATGAATTGGAAGGTCGGGAGGCCTTTATTGTTGAACTATTTTTAAAATCGAGTTACCAGGAAGATGTGATACGCGGACTTATGGAGAATTTTAAAATATCATATGACCAAGCACTAAAAGATGTTACGGAATTATTAGACAGAATGCAACTATCCGAATTAAATAAAAAAATGCGGATAAAAATAAATACGCATCCTGGATTTCTGACGACTATCACGTTTTTGCAGATAAGCACTGATGGAAATTTAAAAATTGAAGTGGAGAATATCGATAATATATATTATTTGGATCATGTTGAAAAAATGATCGACTCGTTACTACGTATATTGCGAAATAAAAAGTCGGAACCTATAACAAATATACCATATGAAGAAGTTGAGAAGTTATGTCATACGTCGTTGGCCCCAGGGGGTCTAAAAAATAAAAAAGAAATAAAAGAAGTAAAAGAATTTGTTGTCCATGGTGATAAATCCGTGCTTACCGATATAGCAGTATCTGGTGAAAATGATGCAGATGAAATAATATTTGATTTTGAAAATTTACAACAAGCACAAGAAGGAGATAATGCAATAAGCGAGGTCGATTTTGAAAGTTTACTGCTTGGCAATTTATCTGATGAAAGTGAAGACGAGGGTGAACAACCAGAAGTAGAAGAAGAACCCCAAATATCAAGACCAGAAGTAGCGGCAGTAAAAGAAAAAACACCATCACCATCGTCACCTGAGTTTAATATTGAACAGATACAAGGGTTATCTGGTTCAGAAAGTGAAGGTGAGGGTAGCCAGGGTAGTAAAGGTAGTAAAAGTGGTGAAGGCAGCGATGCAGGATTTGATATTGATATTATTGAAGGACTATCAGATGATGAAAATGGTAGCGGTAGCGGTAGCGGTAGCAGTAGTGGCAGTAAAAGCGAACACATCGGAGGTGCAAGTGATACTGAAACCGAAAGCGAAGAAGAAGACCTTCCCGAAATTGAAGAAATTAAACCGATTGGTAGCGATATTTCACCATCTTCGCCAGAAGAAGCCACTACCGCTGCCGCACCCCTAAAAAAATTAAAAACATTAGGAAAAATCAGTAGTGTAGAAAAAGCTCCATCACGAGCGCCAAAATCAAAACTTGGCACATTAGCAATAGGAAAAGGAAAGGGAATAGCACCGATTCGTATACCTGTTGCAGAACCTGAACCAAGTTCGGGTTCGGGTTCGAGTTCAGATTCGGAGTCAGAATCTAGGTCAGAGCGTGGGCGCGTTGGACAAGATATTACGGGTGCGAGTTTGTCAAATCCGAATCCATTCTTTAAACGCCTTGAAGCATATGATCCTGTATTATTTCGTAAACGCCCTGGCGTGAAAGAGTATTCGCGTTCATGTCCCTGGAACGTGAAACGTCAACCCGTTATTTTAACAAATGAAGAAAAAGAACATATTGATAAAAATCATCCAGGGTCGTATAACAGAGCAATGAAATATGGTTCGTCTAAAAGCAAGAACTTTTGGTATATATGTCCGCGATATTGGGATTTGCGACGAAATGTAAGTTTGACAAATGAAGAAGTAGAAAAATTAAAAGAACGCGATGGAGATATTATTATACCCTCTGGTGCAAAAAGTGTTCCACCAGGAAAATATATATTTGAATTTAAAGACAAATATCACATAGATTCTTCTACTGGTGAGTATAAAAATTTATCACCTGGATTTATTGACAGCAAAGAAAGTGCGGGTAGCGAACATTGTATCCCGTGTTGTTTCAGTTCTGAAAATTTTATAAAAGATAAACAAAATTTGCAACGTCAAGCATGCGGTTGTCCAAGTATTACCGCGCATAACTCACAAAATCCAAACTCGTTTAACTTTGAATGTGAAGGGAAAGAAAAAGCGTTTTTAGCTGGACCTGTCCCGCGTATGAGAGGTAAATTTGGTAGTTTGAAACCACTATCACTATCTAGACAAGTATCAGAACCGGATTTTAAACAAGTAGAAGAAGAAGAACTCGAATTGGAGGCACACCAGGATGCAGAAGCAAAACTTGACCAACCTTTTCCTGGGTTAAAATCACGTTTCCCTTCTTCTAAAAAATTAACGTCATTACAGCGAAAAGAAGAACTAGAAAAAGCAACCCAACAAGGCGAAGATTTTTCCGTTATTAGTGAAGAAGAAGGTGAAGGTGAAGGTGAAGGTGAGGAACAGGTAGGGAAAGAGTCCGCATCAACATCAACGCCTACATCTACGCAAGTTGTAAGTGAAAGTGATACATCAGATTTAGAAAGCATGGCAAGTCGCGAACACGAAAAAATACTTGAAAAAGAGTTTGTTGTGATGGGTCCCGAACGAAATACAGAATTAACAGACGAATCATATGGTTATTTATTACCACAATTGCAGTTATTTTTTACACATAGTTTTAAAACGTGTACGATAAATGATCGAAGCACTCTATTAAAACCAAACGTGGCGTGTTTGATACAGAAAGGTGTTCAACCGGGTGAGGTCAAAAATATAAGAACTTTTAAATCCGTAAATAGAAAAGGATATACTATTAAAAAAAAGGAATTCATCTACTATAATAAAAATCAAAGTTTTGTTGGGTCACTTGCAGACATTTACAGAAAATATATTGAACTAATGGCTGGAACCGCACCCGGAACCAGACCTATTAAAAAAATTTCAATTTCTAAAATGAAACAAATTATTGTGGATGCACTTGATATTGATTCTTTTATGACATACCAAAATGGTTCACTTATCGATACATTTAGTTTAAAAAAATACCAAAATCCAGATGCCGATTTAGATAATGAAGGTATGGATGACTATGACTATGATGCAAAAAGTGATGCAGAGTCACTCATGAGTGAACCGGGTATGGGTATGGGTATGGGTATGGGTGACGCAACACCTAGATCAAATTCTTCTGAAACATTTGAACAAGAACTTGAAGGAGGTGCAGGAAGCGATGACGAGGGAGGTGCAGGAGCAGAAGGAAGCGAAAGTGAAGATCTAGAGTTGACTAGTTTTTTTAATCCAGCAGCAGAAGCAGCACGAGCAAAAAGCCCCGAGTTGGTTTCAGCTTCAGATTTATCCCCCCAAATTCAAGATGTTACAGGAATTGAAGCTTCTACATCGTCAACCGAAGAAGAACTTACCAAGGCACCCCTAGTTGCATCACCGGCTCCCTCACCCCGCGCATCTGAAGCATCTATGGGGACACAACTACAACTACAACCACAACCTTTACAAGAAAATAATTGTATCGTCGATGATACACTATTTAAGTCGCTGATCAAAAGTTCCAAGTTCAAATATAAAGATTCGGCTATTTTTAGATCCATCAAAGATAAAAGTTACAACGTCGATGACCCTCAATATGTATTTTTTAAAAAACTCGTATGTTCATATGAGAATTTTATTCGTTTTATAAAAAGCAAGAAAGCGTATATCGATTATGAATACCTATGGGATATCATTAGTCGACCAAATCCAAAACTATTTGTTGACGGGTTAAACCTTGTTATTTTACAAATATCCAATCGCGACATCACAAATAATATAGAGGTGTTATGTCCTACAAATCATTATACAAATACAAAAGACTGGTTTGACGATAATAAGAAAACCGCAATATTAGTAAAAAGAGAAGTTAAAAATAATATCTTTTTTGAACCGATATATGAAATCCTTAATACAAAAACTCGTATATTTAATAACTTATTTACCATGAAACCTATAACGGGCGACATGGCAACAAGACTATCCCAGATACCTGCAACTATTCGAAAGATTCTTGCAAAGATTAAAAATGCATATGATAGTCAATGCAAACCATCCAATAGTATTCCACGCGAAGGGACGCCAAATGCATCTAAGAAATTCACCAAGTTATACGAATTTGATAGGAACCTAATGCTGGAAGAATTGAAACCTCGTCTTGCGCGGGGTAATTTCAATATTTTAAATCAAATTTTAAACTTTGATGGTAAAGTTATTGGCGTATTTATCGAAGAACAAGAAGAAGGACAAAGACAACAAATGTCAGGCACAATTATGTGTGAGCCATCCGCAATTGACCCATCTATTGAACAAATCAACTACATCGATGACGAATCATTATGGAAAACATATGATGAAACAATCATCTTTCTTAACCACGTATACGATAAAATAAAAATTCCGTGCAGGCCTCGTTTCAAAGTAATCGATGATGGCAAACTTGCTGGAGTTATAACAGAAACCGACCAGTTTATATCTATCAAAATAACCGATGAAGAAAGTGTGCAAACAGAGGGTATATTTGATATTCCGGTAATTAATGCAAGTGACTATAATATCGCCGACTCCGAAATAAATGCGCACTTAAAAGTTGATCCACAACGCGAGAAGTACGTAAAATATATTTATTTAGAAAATAATTTCTATAATGTTTTCCGTAACATAGTAAGAATATTGATAAACAAATATGAAAATAATGAATTCAAAGAAAGTTTACTAGCCCTTATCAAGCAGACAGATGCCGAAATGCCATACACATTAAAGCTTACAAACCTACAAGCAGAAATAAAACGTCTTATCTCAAAATATGTAACATTTGACAGCATGCACTATACAGATGCGGTTTTAGAAAGTATCGGCGAAGTCACCACAAGTTGTTTGACAAGCTTAAATAAAAACCCTGATAAATGCAGTGAAACAAAATATTGCGTAAAAGAAACAGACGATGAGGGTAGATGTAAATTGGTAATCCCCAAACAAAATCTATTAAATCCTATGCACAATAACGAAGTCATGTATATTGCACGACTGGCCGATGAACTTATTCGATACAACCGGATACGCGTATTTATGTTTGACAGAAAAATATTCCCATTTATGAATGTCGGATATAATCTTAGACAAGACGAAATTATTTTATCGCAAACGATGCTTATTAACGGATATTTTAACAACTTGAAACCTATGATTGAAAATAAATATGCAAACTTTAATACATACGATACTGCAGACCCGGTCCTGACAGAACTATATGAAAGTATATATGATAGCCATCAAGAAGAGCGACAGGTATGCGCAACAGAAATAAAACCACTTACAACGGAATATAAAAAATATTTCGACCCACCTTTACATAATATACAAATGTTGAAATTTGCGCCATCGGCACCAATATGCACATTTGAAATATTGTTATTTATTTTGAAAAGCGAGGCGATACGAACCAGTAATACTAAGTTAGAAAATATAACGATTAATCGTCTTAAACTTATTATCCTGCAATTTTATATTGAGTGCATTGAAAATTCGAACAATGAAGTAAATATGAAAAATAATATTGCGGATATTTTTAAGTTCTATGGTATGAGAGAGATAGGGGAAGAATATAAGGAGAAAATTAAAACAGGCGAAGATGAAGATTTTATTGAAACAATTCCATTTTTGGAGTCATACTGGTTGACGCGATTGGATATATGGATTGTTGCAAATTATTATAAACTGCCCATTATTTTGTTATACTATCCCAATATGACATTAATTGAAACCCAACAATCGTTTAGCACATTGTCGACTTACTTTTATGATACGTCTGAAGTTGTTGAGTTACAAGAGGCGGATGCTGAACGTAGGCGTGATTCAAGTTCTGAGTCAGAAGAGGAAGGACTTTCGGGTATGGGTGCACAGGCAGTCTCCAAAAAATATATGCAAGAATATTATTTTGTTGTTGTCCCAAGAATTAAAAATGAAGGTGTTGAAATTCCGACATATAGTGTCATAAGCAAAGATGATAGATATTTATTACCTTTATCTGCAATACGCCCTCAAGTTCAGGATAAAATACTTGAAGAAATGTCAAAACATTATGTATCGTCATCTGATATATCGAGCGGAAGAGGAATAGGGCTTAGCATGGATGACCTCGATAATGTATTTGAACGAGAATTGAAAAAGGAAGAATTTACAGAAAGTAAAGAATATATAGTATCCTTTGTTAGAAACTTTAATTTATATACATTGTTACGAGAGAGAGAACGTGCCATGTCTGTTTTTTCTGCAGAGTCACAGACACCGCCACCTGAGATGGATGTAGGTCTAGGCGAAAACCCCGAACAATTCCCCATAGAACAGCAACTACTATCACAGAAAAAATCACCGGCATTAAAGTCTAAGAAACATGTTATGCCACTATCGTCGGTAAGAGTGGAAAAAGAAGTTGCAGTAAAGGCATCCCCAACTAAAAAACCTAAACCCACGCCCACACCCAAGGCCAAACTTGCAGCTTTATCCATGGTTAAAGAATCTGTAGAAATGGGACCTGGGTCAGCAGTAGAACCAGGGTTAGTCCCAGCAGCACCTAAACCTAAAAAACCAAGACAAAGAGGTATCGCAATTCCTAAGCTTACTATTAATCCTCTCGAAGATACGCCATCTCAATCACAGACACAACTCCAAGAACCCATAGTATTGCCAACATTCCAAGCGAAAGGTAAAGGGAAAAGTAGTCTTACAAAATTACAACCTCTTTCTGTTAGTTCCTCGGTGGGACCAGCACCATCGCAACAACCAGAAGAAAAAGAAGAACAAGGTGAAAAACAAGGCGAAGAACGTAAGGAATAAAATACTGAAATAAAAATAAATAAAAATAAAAATAAATAAATATAATTATAATTTTATAATTCATTATAATTATATAAGCGCGCGCGTATGTGTTTGTTTGCACACACGTATCTATCTAAAACCCAACATCATAACTCATCATTACATTGCCAAGATTCTCCTTCTTAATATTTGAAATTGTTGCATTCATCGACAGGTTATGAATCGAACATACGTCATCCGGATTCTCCATTTCAAACGCTGCATCAATCTCCTCATTTGCATCCATAACATTGTATTTTGACTCGCCACTAAATTTCATCATCTTATTCATATCCAGTAATACCTGAAAACAGCTTGTACCAAAGTATCCTTCTTGTCCGCACATCACATTCGCAGATACACCACGCATCTCATCCAGCTCAGCATGCCTCGCCGCTTTCAAAAACATCTCCGGTGTTTCCTCAAACGATGCTTTCGCAATAGGTCCAATGTCATCGTTGTTGATTCCGTGTCGAAAGATTGACACCATATTTGCACTTGCAGTCATTCTATCCGCCAACATAATCAGGTGGTGATAGTTAATATATGTATTATCAAACTCCAACACCTCCGAAAGCTCATTAAATATAGCTACACGCGCTGCTTCAATTCCCAATACATTATAAATCTCTTGAATATCATTACTAATAGTTCTTGTTACATCGATATAGTCCAGTGCCAATGCTGCAAGCAGATTTGTTCCAGTGGTATCAAGCACCCACGTCTCCTTCTTTGTATATGCACCATCTACTTTTACAACCGAATCTGTAATCTTTCGCAGCAATACATTTGACAAGCCTTTCACACCACGTAATACGATATTATTCAACATATTGTCTTGAAAGTTCTTGAGGATATAGATCTGGTCCGATTGATCCAGTGAAAGCGGATTGTTATTTTTTTTCTTGGAGTTTGTAATAATATTGTTCAAACGAATACGGAAAACCAAATTATCTGCATTGTAGTCCGCATACATACATGTTACTTCGCTGCCATACATATTCTTTAGTGCAAAATGCACATCATCCATTGTGATTTTTCTGTCGAGCATTTCTTCCTTGTTCATTGTCATGCGAATAATCCATTTTGATTTTTCATTCGGTGCTTGTTGTTGTTGTTGTTGTGCTTCTGTAGCACCAGCCAGAACACTTGCTTTAGAAAGAGACGCACTCGATGGTTTAGTAGATGCGGTAGCAGAAGCAGAAGCGGCAACCAATTCTTCGACAAGTTCACTACCTTCGCCACCCTCACCTTCTGCCGGCGCTGACGAGACTGACGTCATGCATTCATCCACCATCTTTTCAAACTCAAAATACTGCGTCATTATTTCTTTATCTTGGGCAATAAGTGTGCTCATATCATCCGGGTCAAAACAAATCTCAACCATTTCAACGATTTCACCCAAAATCGTAATCTCAACGCTCGGAATTTTATCGCGAACTATATCTTTATCAGTCTCCTCATCTTTCTTCATGTAAATCGTAAGCGACGGATTCTTCGTATTCTCGGACAATGACAGGATCTCTTCAATGCGCGGCACACCACGCGTGACATTCGACTTCGATGCAACACCAGCACTATGAAATGTATTGAGTGTCAATTGTGTCGTCGGTTCTCCAATACTTTGTGCGGCAATCATGCCAACCATCTCACCAGGTGCAACGATTGCGCGTTTATACATGAGTACTATCGTATCGAGTAATATAGTAAGTGCCTTCTTATTAAAACGTTTCACAACGAGCAACTCTTTCGGCGACAAATAATAGTAATACATTGCCTTGAATAATTCAGTTGGGGGTGCATAATGCAGGCTTTCCAATTCTTTATACTTGTCTTCTATCATATCATATACATCCACAGGTGTAATATCCACCATGGAATTCTTTGTAATGTTCTGCATTCCTTGCACATTATTGATAATATGCGTAAAACAAACAGGCATATGAACACCCTTGTTGTCGCGCATTTTAAATACGTTCTTCACGATTTCGTCGCGGTATTGAATCATCATATCTGTATAGTATTTCGTCTTCATTTCCAAATCTTTCACATGTTTTTTCATACGTGTAACTGCGGTTTTTGTAAACACCGACAACAGCACACCATCTTTGTCTTCTTGCGTCGAAACATAGTAGTGCGCATATATTTCCTCAAGCGACATAGCAACGATCGGAATCACTTGGTTTTCAACTTTTATCGTGTCAAATCCGTCGTCGCCATATGAGAATTGGACGATTCTTTCTTTGTTGTTTCTGACAGACATGTCATACCCGATTTTCAAATCCTCCAAACCTTTGATTAAACGGCGCTGGATATACCCTGTGGTGGACGTGTCGCGCACTTGTAAACCATTTGCTAATCCAAAGTTGAATGTTCCAGGAATAGTCAAGTCATACATTTTAGGATAAAGTGCAGGGTCTACCTTTTCAATTGAAATAATTTTATCGAGAATTGCGTCATTAACTATAGAATATGTATCGTCATTATATTTCATAGACTTTAATAACATATCTTTTTCCAAATTAAGTAAAGTAATTTCATCTGAAAATTTTTTAATATTCTGTCCACCAATAACTAGTGTTGCGAAAGTCTGTAAATCATAATTTCTGTATTCTATATGTGCATAAATCCCAAGACGAGAACATAGAAATGCAAAATCTTCGATAAGGCGAATATTATTTGATTCGGTTTCTATTCTTGCTTTGTCTATATTTATAAAACCAGTATTAGAGAAGTATCCACATAGTATACCTTTTACATATCTTGTATTTGAAATATACGCGTATTCACAGATATTAGAACTATTTATATTTTCCGAAATATGGATTCCTTGAGAAATACCAAACTCATAGGTATATTTTAATTTAGAATCTTCAGTCTCGTTATCATAATATTTACATATATGTTTCGCTACGGGAACATAGTCGCCAATTTTAACATCGCCCGTATATTCTTCTCTAAACTGACCAAGTGTATTATTCCATATAAGAAGCGACTTATTTTCTGTTACAATAACACTTCTTCCGCCATGTGTTTTAATCTTGTATAATACATCTCCAGGGTCATGTCGTGTTACTGCGCTAATAGTTTCCCATGAGATATTTCCATCATAATCCATCGTTATTATCTTTGCAGGATTAGACAATTCAAGATATTCCATATTTTTTTCTTCCTTATACTGAATTCTTTCACGAATTTCCATTTTGGTATCAATCCATTCACCAATTTTAACATATTTTGGAATATCATTCTCAATTACAACGATAGGCGTCTCCCAGGTTACTGACTTAACAGCCGTATCAATGAGACCGATACGACCAGCCATAGCGTGAAAGAACAACTCCTCGGGGCGCAACCCACTAATAAACGAGCTTTCTACAAATCCACGTGCATCTGGCGAGTCATCGTATTTGGTAAAATGCGGCAGCGTCCTGCTATCAAAACCATACGGAATACGTTTGCCGTCAATCGCCTGTTGTCCCAAGCACGACGTCATCTGTGAAATATTAATTTCGGAACCTTTAGAACCAGCAGTAACCATCGTAACAAATCGATTATCTTTGCTCAACGATTCAAGACCAATTTTACCAGCATCATTGATTGCCTTGTTCAGAATATTCGACACCTGATTCTCAAATTCGATATCGTTTGTTTTTCCTGTCTTGTTATCAAATACACCAATATGCAGCTGGTCAATCAAGCTCTTGACATCCGTTTTCTTCGATGTAATAACATTTGCAATTTTGTTGTTTGTTTCCGTATTTGCAATCAAGTCGCTGATTCCAACACTATATGCAGCGACTTTCATATAGTCCGTAATAATATTCTGCAAATCGTCAATAAATTTTGCGGATGTCATATTGTTAAAATCGTTGCATGTTCGGTGAATCAATCCATTTGTGCCTGAACCAAGCACCGCCTTGTCCAGTTGTCCACGCATATATTTTCCGTCACGTATTTCAAGCACATTGTTTGACGTATTGTAGTCGTCTCCGTCTTTAAATTGCTTCGTCTTGTATTTCAGTGTAATCGGCGGCATGATCTGCGAAAGAATTTCAAAGTTGGAAATAACGCCATCTGCGGTATTTGTAAAGAGGCTTTCGTTGATGGTTTGTAACGCCATCAGCAAATTCATTGCCGCCCGGTTGTCAAATTTCACTCCAACGCGTGTAAACTGATACGATCCAACTAGTGAGTCCTGAAAGATACCAATAATCGACTGATTGTTTGCAGGACTAATAATCTGAAATGGAACTGCTGCCAAATTTTTCAATTCTGCCTCTGACTCCTCATCTTGTGGCATGTGTAAATTCATTTCATCTCCATCGAAATCCGCATTATAAGGTTTGGTATCACCGACATTCATTCGAAACGTATCACCCTGATACATAATCCTGGCAATATGACACATCATACTCATTCTGTGAAGTGTAGGCTGACGATTAAACAATACACCATCGCCATCCATGATGTGACGATGAACGATATCACCATTTTCAATCCGGATATTCTCGCGGTCAGCATATCGCAGTGAAATATTCTCGCCATTCCGCTTTTCCAATATTTTAGCACCAGGGTATTCATCCGGACCATTCCGCACCAGTTTCAGCAGGAAGTTCTTGTTCATATCATTTACCGAAACCGGTTTCGTAATATTCTTCGCAATTTTCAAAGGAATTCCCAGTTCACGGATCGACAAATTCGGGTCGGGAGTGATAACGGAACGTGCAGAAAAGTCAACACGTTTTCCCATCAAATTACCTCTTACACGCCCACCCTTTCCATTCAGTCTGTCCATAATCGATTTCAGCGGACGCCCAGAACGTTGTGCGACTTGACCGACACCCGGAATATTATTATTGATTTGTGTCGCGATATAATATTGCAAAACGTCATGCCATCCGTCGATGACTTTTTGCGCGGCTTTTTCATTTATTTTTTCCTGAAGTGTTTTATTATGTTTAATAATATTTACCAAAATGTGACTGATATCATCCTCGCTTCGTTGTTGACCATCCATTTTAATCGAGGGGCGAACTGCAGGTGGAGGAACCGCCAACACCTGACAAATCATCCAATCGGGGCGCGAAAATTGCGGACTGAATCCCATGAATGACACATCTTCATCCGATATACGTCGAAATATTTTTAAAACGACTTCAGGAGTCAAATGCATAGTAATACTTTTCTTTGCACCGGCGACACCCCCTTCGGCACCACCCCCACCGGTTTCTTCTGTCTCATTGCTTTCCCATTCCGCGATAATCGTTGCAATGTCTTGTTTCTTGATTCTCTTTGGCTGCAAGCAACCGCATCCATCATGCGTGTCGTCACCACATCTCTTAACTTTGCTGCAGTATTGAAATACACTACCCCATCTTTGGTCGGATTTCATATCCATAAATCGACGATTTGACTCTTTGTCAATCAGGAGTTTGCTACATTTAATGCAAACACAACTCAATATTTTTCGAATCGTAGTCAAGTATTGAATATAGAATACGGGGCGCGCCAACTCAATATGCCCAAAGTATCCTGGCGTCTGCATATAGTCTAAACCATCCGTTGGACAAATAAGACCAGGTTCGAGAACACCCATGCGTGCATCAAATGGTCCGCCAACCACTGGTCTATTATTATCATATGTATTTCTGTCGGTAATATGTGCGACCGAAGATTTTCTTATCTCGTCGGGCGACATGATACTAAATTGGATTCCGATGATTGGTGAAACATTTTGAATTGCTACTTTTGATTGACCCTTTTGTGAGAACATTCTTTTCCTTCTTATATTAATACAATAATATTTAGATTGTTTATCAATTTTCTTAATTAGAAATTATAATAATAAATAGATAATAAGATATTTGAACGAATTAATAAATTAACGAGTTACTAAAATAGAAATAGTTGAACTATATTTCAACCATAGTTGAACTATTTTTGTATTTTATAGCATAATAGTTGACACTTTTATCATCAAATTACGTAACTTTATCTGAATGTTGGATTATTTATTATTATATTTTATTTTCCCTTTTTTATACTTTTAAATTGAAGGATATAAAAACATAATTATATACTATATTAAAGTCAACAAACCACACCACACCACTATTCAAGCAAGTTTATTGTAATTCAAATCAACAATGCCTTCATCATCTTCAAGTTCTACCAACGTCAATATGAGCGTTTTTGAAAAATCAAAGACGTCTAAAAAAGAAAACGATAAACGTAAATATAAAAAATCGAATGACTCGGATGGAGAAAATAGCGCCGATGATAATGCCAATGACAAAAGCGATTCGGAATCAAGTGTCCTCAATGATAAGAAAGGGTGCAAATCAAAATCTAAGAAAAAAAATACTAGTTGCGTACCGAACGACGAGAAAGAAGAAGAATTTGATATGCAAGAATATAGAAAAATGCTTGCTGGCATGTTTCCATCTAAATATACATCCAAAAGGGTTGAAAATATTGAAAATACTAGAGAACGTGCAGTAGAATCCATTTGCAAAGATTTGAATCTTGAAAAACAAGACAAACAAGACAAACAAGGCAAACAAGGCAAACAAGGCAAACAAGACAAACCAAACAAGAATACTGAAAATAAAAAGGGTAACATCAAGGATACTGATAAGAAGGGCAACAAAGATGGCAAGAACACCAAGGACGACAAACACGACAAAAATAGATACAATACTAGAAGTAAGTCTAAAAAATTTGGTTCAAATAACCCCGAACCCCCATTGTCCTTGACGGATGATGAAGAAGAAGATGGTTCGGATAACCAAACGTGGCGCACAGACGAGTCAGGATCAGGGTCTGGGTCAGAGTCAGAGTCATCCACATCAACAAGCACAACTTGTTCGGATGAAAGTGGCGATGAGTCGGGGTTCAATGAATTCGCAAAAGACCAACTAAAAAATGGAAAGTTCAATATTGTAATTAACTTGGTGGATGATAAGAGACGGCGCGCAGATTTGGACTCTGAAAATGAATATGACGACGACGATGACGATGAAAGCAACGACTCTGAATATGATTCCGAATACGACGAGGACGAGGACGAAGACGAGGACAGCGACGACGATGAATCAGATATGGACTACGAACCAAGTGAAACAAGTGAAGAAACTGACGTGTATGACTTGAAGCATAGACGCGGACATGGAAACAAGCATGACAGCAAAGATAAAGGTAATCGCACAGAAAAAAATAAGAAGAAAGATGAAAGCAATAACACTAGCAACGGCACTGAATCTCTCGAGACTATATTGCGAATCAAGCAACAAATGGAGGATATTTTGAAAGTGAACAAGCATGATAGTATTGCACGCGAAACACTGCAAAGTATGATTCGCAAAGAGAAGGAGTTCAAGGAGCGCGAACAACAAGAGTTACGCAGTCATAAGAAGAAACATGTGAAAAATTTCAAGAAATTGCTTCGCCAGAAGAACTCGACCAATGACCTCAAGTATTTCAAGGAGCATTTGTCAATGGATGAGCAAACCGCCGTTTTGAGCGAGTTGCAGTGCCTGAACAAGCTGACGATTACAGACAAACCATACCGCCTGGCACTTTTGCAGTCGAATATTCCGCAAGAGTTTAAAGCAATTGCGCTGAAAAAAATCACAAATCTGCGTCGCATGGAGCCAGGTGCCGGTGAATATTATAAAATCAAGAACTGGGTCGACACGTTTATGCAGATTCCATTTGGCAGAATTTCAAATTTGCCGCTTACGATTTCAGACGGAATTGAGAAATGTCACGATTTCATGGAAGATGCAAAGTCGAAACTGGATGGCGCAGTATATGGTCTAAACGATGCGAAAATGCAAATCATGCAAATGCTTGGGCAATGGATTTCGAACCCGTCGGCAATGGGCACTGCGATTGCAATTAACGGACCCATGGGGACGGGCAAATGTCACACATTTGATACCCCTATCTTAATGCATGATGGTTCGATTAAAATGGTGCAAGACATAGTTGTGGGTGATAAAGTCATGGGAGATGATTCAAACTGCAGAAATGTTTTATCACTGGGCAGAGGCGAAGATGACCTATACGATATAGTTCATTCAAATGGAGAAAAGTATGGTGTAAATTCAGAGCATATTATGTGTTTGAAACAATCAGGAATGAATTTTATAAAAAACGTAAAGACGAAATCAGGAGAAGTAAGATACAAAGTGTGTTACTTTGACAAAAATGATTACAAACAACATAGCAAACGATTCAGCGATCAAACAGAAGCAGAAAGATACTTACATGACATGAAAGTTGAGCATGAGTATGTTGAAATTCCTGTGAAAACATTGCTAACATTACCCAAGTATATTCGTGTAAACTTGAAGGGATATAAGAGAGGTGTCGAGTTTTCGAGCAAGAATGTGCCATTTGACCCCTACATTATTGGCGCTTGGTTAGGTGATGGAACTTCATCCAAATCGGAAATTACTAACCAGGATGCTACCATTCTACACTATTTGAAAACAGAACTTAAAAAATATAATTTGAATTTGGTTCACAGGGAGAAGTATACCTATGGTATTTCATATGACATGCATGAACATGATACCAGAAATAACAAGAATAAATTTCTCCAAGTATTAAAGGATTGCAAACTCATCAACAACAAACACATTCCAGATGTTTATAAAATAAATGATAGGCAAACACGTCTGGAACTTCTTGCCGGAATTATTGATACGGATGGTTCTTATTGCGATAACTCAAAAGGATATGACATCATTCAAAAGAATAAAGTTTTAGCGGATGATATATTATTTGTGGCTAGGTCTCTCGGATTCTCGGCAAATATGAGCCAGTGTGAAAAATCTTGTATGTATAAGGGCGAAAAAAAGACGGGAACATATTATAGAATGCATTTGTCAGGTGATAACTTGTCTTCCATTCCCGTAAAATGCCCGCGAAAAATGGCCAAAAATGAGCGTGTGATTAATAAGGATAGCATGGTTATGGGTATTACGATAGAGCCTCGCGGATGGGGAAAATATTACGGATTCGAATTGGACAAAAATCACAAGTATTTGCTCGGAGATTTTACGATAACACACAACACGAGTCTTGTGAAAGAAGGAATTAGCAAGATTTTGAACCGCGAGTTTGCATTCATTCCCCTAGGTGGTGCGACAGATAGTAGTTATTTAGAAGGACATTCGTATACATATGAGGGCAGCACATGGGGTAAAATCGTGGATATTCTGATACGCTCCAAGTCGATGAATCCAGTGATTTACTTTGATGAGCTGGACAAAATCAGCGAGACGCCAAAGGGTGAAGAGATTATTGGAATCCTGACGCACTTGACGGATACGTCGCAGAATTCACAATTCCACGACAAGTATTTCGCCGAGATTGACTTTGATCTGAGCAAGTGTTTGTTCATATTTAGCTACAATGACCCATTGAAAGTGAACCCTATTTTGATGGACAGAATGTATAAGATCAAAACGTCGAGTTACTTGGTGAAGGAGAAGATTGTTATTGCGAACCAGTATTTGATTCCGAAAATTCGCTATGAGGTGAACTTCAAGGAAGGCGATATTATCATACGTGACACCACACTGAACTACATTATTGAAAATTATACGGACAAGGAATGTGGTGTAAGGAATCTGAAGCGATGCATTGAAATTATCTATAAGAAACTAAACTTGTATCGTCTTGTCAAACCCGGGACAACGTTATTCGAGAAAGAGAACACACTGGTGGTCGAATTCCCATTTCATGTTACAACCGATGTAGTAAACAACCTCATCAAAAAGGACGACAGCGGAATGAGCAAGAGTGCCATTAATATGTACTTGTAATGGCTGCACATTTAGTATTGTATAATAAGTGCTGCATAATAGATAACAAATGATAAAATATACTATTTTTTATCATTTATTTTTTTATAAATAAATATTTAATACTTATTCAAAACTCTTCAAAACTCGTTAAAGTATGAAGTATTTGTATTTTTGGGAGGAGTATTATTTCCACCGCGCATCATGAGATGGTTGTATTGTGGTTGTGATAAGCAGGCGCATCCTCGGCTACTGGAATATGTTGCGGGGCAGCATTTAGAATCAAATTTTGTATCATTGAAGAAAAATAGCTGTCCTTCGGGAAGAGGTATAGGTGGACCTGTATTGTATTTATAACTATCTTGTTTGTTTTCATTTCCCATACCCTTGGAATATCTTAATGCATCTTTTACCCACGAACTAAGGTTCCAACTATCACTTTTTGACTCAATGATGTCGGCATAGTTATATGGGCGTCTAACTCCAAAAGGTTCTTTTGTGTTTCCTTTGTCTTCTTTATCTTCTTTACCTTCTTTGTCTTTTTCATCATCATCACCGCCGCCGCTAGCCAATAAAGGACCACCCGGTACTAATACTTTTGACACAGAAAGTGTACTATTCATTGCGTCTGTAAAAACATTACCTTCTTTTTTTGGTTCCATTCCCTCAATTAAGCTATACATGTTACTATTTGACCCAGAAAACATCATAAATAATATAACGACTAAAAATATAACGCATACTATAGTTAATGAACAACTCTTCATTTTCATTTTATTTTGTTTATTTCTTATACATAAAACTTAGATAAAAATATTAATAAATGTATAATATTTTCATCTTTAATTCATATAATAATTCCTAAATAAATAGAATATACTTAGTTATTTACTTATTTACTTATTTACTTATTTACTATGAAGTTTTTTTGATTACCGATATAGTAAAAACGATAACTACTATCACCATAATTAAAACAATAACATATGCCAGTGTTAAACCAATCGCAACAAATAAAAATATTGGACCTAATATCCATCCAATAATTGGTATAGACGAAAATATAATATATAGTAACCACGCGGCTAACATTGCGGCCAATGATGCTGCTAAAAACACAAGAGCTGCAATAATAAGAATAAAAAAGAAAGAAGCTAACATATCATATGCAGTAAAAAAGATATACATTATAGTTACAAGTATACCTTGACTTTTATTAAATGAATTTTGAACCAGTAATGATAATTTTGTAAGTAGCGTCAATGCATTCAAAGAACGATTTCCTAATAATCCAAAACCACCTGAAAGTGAATTTCTTAAATATAAAATAGCACCCATTAAGTTATTCATAGTTCCAACAATAAGTGAAACGCTTGCAGATATTAATAATGAAGCTGCCTCGATTGGTGCTAAAGCTATCTCGACAACATCTTTTAGTAAAATACCAAAACACTCGAAAAAATTTTTTGTAGCATAGTCGCGCTGACTCATATTTTTTGGATTAATAATTATTCCTGCAAATGGAATATAAAGGGGATTACATCTATTTTGCTGCCAGTTATTCTTGATTACATCTGAATGGTTTTTTAAATAGGAATAGGTGAAAAACATACATACACCTATAATAGTAAACACGGCAATAACCAGAGATCCTCCATATCTATCTAAATATGTCGTCTTTTCATATAATTTATTTACTGCAGTAGTCAAGGGGGTATTCATTATATAATTCACAGCTTCATTAAAAGAAAGTATATTGGTAGCTTTTTCTGGTTCTGGTTCTGGTTTAGCTTGTGCTGTGGCTGCGTGTATTGTATTTGTTGATGTTTCGGTCATAATTTATAAGTGTTATTTTTTAATAATGTTTTAGTTGTAGTTTGTTATAAAATATTATATACAGGATACTGATATTAATGTATATAATAAATGAATAAATTTGTATTAAAATATAGACTATATTCTTTTTTTAATTTTATTTTATACTATCACGGCATTTATTTAACATTCACGAACAAATTTACTAATCTCCCAGGAACTGCATTCCATGTTGACTGAGTAGTATATGATGCACCTTGCATAAGTGAGAACGTTGCAAAGAATACACCTCCGAGTTTATTCATTATATCCTTTACTTTATTTACCATAAGACCCATAAGCAATGATATGTTACCAAATATATTAAACATTCCCATAATACTATTACCTGACATTCCTCTCATATTTGCAAACATACCCATTGAGTTGTTGTTACTCAAGTTCAATGCGTCCAAATTTGAAGCGGATAATGTATTCGCATAATTAGAAGGTGTAAGCATTGGTCCCATAAAGTTCGATTGCATATTTTGTATACAATATGCAAAATTTTTCATAGTATCGTGTCCAAACATACTTGCAATCGGCATTACCATAGGGCTGCACCTATACAATGCCCAATTATCTTGAACATTTTTCTTACCGATTGCTAAAACATTTGCGACATATAATCCAATAAATACCGCTACAATAAATATTGATAACAATAAATCAGATAACTTCATGTTACACTATAATAATATTATTTTGTTCTATATTTATTCTATATTTATTCTATATTTGTTCTATATTTGTTGTTATGATAGGTTGTTATATAAGTTACTTTATATAAGTAGTATAGGTAATATAGCTAATATAAGTAATATATTATTATAGTATATTTTATTTATAACAAATATTAAATTCAATATTTGCGTCGCGATTTACTATGCATGTCTACTTTTTCGCGCCATACTTTTTTTATACCTTAATCTTCTTATATGGTGTCTTGTTCTTGCACCACCCTGCATAAAAGAAGATTGTATAAGCTTGGGAGGTTCGGGGGGTATATTTCCTGCCGTTTGTTGTGCTTGCAGTAAAGCTGCTGTTCCACTTGCAATATTCGCATTTGCCTCAGATGACGCACCTGCGTATTGTGCTGCTTCTATTTTGCCTGCCGCTGCGCCTCCTACTTTCGTCCTACTATGACGACGACGAAGACGACGATTGCACCCTCTCATTACTTTACGAATCGTTTTATTTTTACGCACTCTTCTTCGAATGGTTCGTTTTGCCATTTTTATTTTATATATTATATATATTTAATTATATATATTTAATTACAGATTTTTATTTTACTTGCAGTGATATAACGATATAATAATATTGCGCAAATATAATATAAATAATATAAATAATATATATTAAATATAATATAGAAATGAATCCCCAAGAACGTTTACAACTAGATAAACTTATTCGCGCAAATGATGTTGCTGATAATACAAACCAGATTCGCGAGTTAAAACATAGTCAGCCACTTAAAGATGATATACTTACACTACTTAAATTGAAACATGAGTATCAAAGACTTGCTAAAAGTAACCCCCAACAATTTGATATGATATGTGTTTCAAGGTGTTCGTTTCTTTTTAACAACTATACAGATATCTTTAATAAAGTCAAAAAGGACGAAATCGATTTGAATATTCTTTTTCAGTTGTTGCATGTTCTTAAACTTATTGAAGATGGAAAACTTGACCAACATAGTGGTTCATTCGAAGTCGGAAAGTTACTCAAAAGTATTTATATCGATAGCGCTCTTAAAAAGGCAGACCATTCCGACAAAAATAGAGACAAACATTCAAAAGCGGTACATGTGCCAGTGTTACCTTCCAAAAAGATTTCATGGTCAGAGTTTAAGAAGACACAGACACATATTGCTACTCCCAACACGGACAACAGCGCAAATAGTCAATAAAATAAATTGAAATGATATTCCGAGTATTATTTATAATATACAAACGACATAAATAATACCCACTTACGTATATTAGTTTATAAATGAGCATTCTAAAAAAATCAAAAACAGGTTTCCCAGGAGCAAAGCTTGTTCTTGTCGAGTCCCCCGCAAAGTGTGCAAAAATAGAATCATATCTTGGTCCCGGATATAAATGCGTCGCCACATTCGGCCACTTTCGCACTCTTGATGGTCTCACATCTATTGACACGAAAAAAGACTTTGCGTTACGTTTTACACTAATGGATGAAAAAACAAAACAGATTCAGCGTATTCGCGCAGAAATAGCGACATGTACGGGTGGAGTTATTATTGCAACAGATGACGACCGCGAAGGCGAGGCAATCGGGTGGCATATTTGTGACACTTTTAAACTTCCCACTGATACAACACCCCGCATCGTGTTTCATGAAATAACGAAGCAGGCTATTGACAAAGCAATACAAAATCCGGGTGTATTAAATATGGATTTGGTCCAGGCGCAATTTGCACGCCAAGCTCTTGATTTACTTGTAGGTTATAACATTTCGCCTATGTTATGGAAACATATTGCATCGAGTGTTCAGAATAGTTTATCTGCCGGTCGGTGTCAATCGCCTGCACTTCGTCTTGTTTATGATAATCAGCGCGAAATTGAATCATCCCCAGGTAAAATGGTATACAATATAGTCGGATATTTCACAAAACTAAACCTACAATTTACACTTACGAACCAATTTGATGCGAAACAAGTCGCCGAAGAGTTTTTAGAAGAAAGCGCAAATCATGAGCATGAGTTTAACTTACTATCGCCTAAAAAAGTGTCGAAAACACCGCCTACCCCTTTCACAACTAGTCTTTTACAACAGAAAGCCAGTAGTGAAATGCATTATTCGCCGTCCGAAACAATGTCGATTTGCCAGAAACTATACGAGGGTTCATATATAACCTATATGAGAACGGACTCCAAGACATATAGCGCCGAGTTTGTGGATAAAATGAAGAAACATATTATTTCGACATGGGATGAAAAGTATGTGCATCCAGATATTAACCGACTAGTGATTGGTGCAAATGCGACGATGACGACGACGACGACGACACCAAAAGTATCGAAGAAGGCGGCGGCGGCGGCGGCGGCAGCGGCGGCGGCATCAGCAGCACCACCACCTGTAAAAGCGCAAGAAGCACACGAAGCAATCCGTCCTACAAAGATTGAAGTTTTTGCGATTCCCGATTCATTTACTGCACGTGAACAAAGATTATATAAACTGATATGGACCAATGCAATGGAAAGCTGTATGTCAAATGCTACATGCTCTTCTTTAACTGCGACAATTACTGCACCATCACCACGAACAACAACCGGTACAAATAAAAACGAGTATCGCTTTACGACTGAGCTTGTAGAATTTCCTGGCTGGAAAATAGTGGATGGCTATGAAAAAGATAACCCACACTATCAGTATTTACAAAACATAAAAAAGAATAGTATTTTGCAGTATAATAAAATAAAAGCGACGTCGACTATGACTGAGTTAAAATCGCACTATACGGAAGCAGGTCTTATTAAACTATTGGAGGAACGTGGAATAGGCCGACCATCTACATTCTCGTCTCTTATTGATAAAATACAAAAACGTGGTTATGTTATGAAGGAAGACGTCAAAGGTAAAAAGATAAAATGCGTCGATTTTGAATTATTGCCAGATGAGTTGCAAGAGTTGCAGACAGAACGCGAATTTGGAGGTGAAAAAAATAAACTAGTATTGCAACCCCTTGGAAAAATCGTGATTGATTTCCTCGTTACACATTTTAGTAGTTTATTTGAGTATGATTTTACAAAACGTATGGAGGACGACTTAGACAAAGTTGCAAAGGGCGAACTGACGTATAAGGATATTTGCACATATTGTATGAACCAAGTTACAGACTTGACGCTCGAACTAAAGGATAAAAATATTCAAAAAGATAGCATAGTAATTGATGATATCCATACATATGTAATTACAAGTAAAGGGCCAGCAATTAAGTGTATCACCCAGGGCGAAAATGGGAAAAAGGTGACATCCTATAAAAGTGTTAAAAAGGATATTGATATTGCACGACTTAAACGAGGAGAGTATACTCTTGAACAAATCGTGAATGAAAAAGGAACGATTGAAACTGGTGGAATACATTTAGGTTTATATGATGGTGTAGATATAGTCGTTAAGAAGGGAAAATATGGGTTATATTTTGTTTGGGGTGAAAATAAAAAGTCGTTGTCGGGGATATTTCCAAAAAGTAAAAATCCGGATACGATAACCTACCACGAAATAGTTAAAATAATCGAAAGTTCGCTTGTTTATGCAGATGCTGATGCGAACCGGGATGAAAATACAAACACCACTACAAAAGTTAAAGAAACGATTGCACCTAAGGGGATGGTTCGTTTTGTCACAAAAGATATTAGTATTAGAAATGGAAGGTTTGGTGACTATATATTTTACAAAACTACTGAAATGAAAAATCCGTCATTTTTAAAAATTAAGGGGTTTAAAGAAGATTATAAAACTTGTTCATTAGATGTATTGATTAAGTGGATTGAAACTACGCACAATATTAACATTTTGTAGATTTGTAGATTTGTATCTTGTAGAGAAATCATAATACTATAATATTTTTTTATAACTTAATATATATATATATATATATATACGTAGTTCGTATAACTTTGTATAACTTCGTATAACAACTTCATAAAATGTCATTTTTTAAAAGATTCTTTAAGCCAGTTAACGAATTGAAAGAAAGCATCGACCAAAAAGAAATCACAAATAAAATAAATGATTTATATGAATCTATTGCCAAGGGAGTAGAAGATTTAAATGTGAAGGTAAATAGTGTAAAAGAGCTTAAAATTAAGCTTAAAAATTTACCTCCTCCTCCTGAACCAACTAAACCGGTGTCGTCGTCAGATGCTTCAAAAGAAGAAGAGAAAAAAGCAGATGAAAAACTACAGGTTAAATCTGATAACTTTCCACCACCGGATGCTGCTGCCCCTAAACCAGCTACATCATCAAGTGAGTCTGAAAGCGGCATAAAACCTAATATACCTGCTCCTGCTCCTGTTCCTCCTCCTGCTCCTGCATTTGGTGTTCCCCCTCCAGTAAAACCAGAGTCAACATCTTCGCCACCACCAATGCCAGGTGCTGCTTATGCTACACCTATTGGTGATTCGAGAAGTCTTGATTATGATGGTGGTAAAAAACGCAAATCACAAGCAAGAGCAAAGCGAACAATTTCCAAAAATACGAATAATGGTGAGCGTAAAAAACGCCAAAGAACGCGTAAAAATAAATCAAATGCACTTGCACCTACCCCTACCCCTACACCTACCACCGAAACATCCGTATAATATAATTAAAATAATAATATCATAATAATATCATAAAAATATCATAATAATATCATAATAATATCATAATGATATGAAACATAGTATGTGTATTCATATCATTTCGCATAGTTAGTACAATATCGTTGTGTCGCCCTACATCCGATATTGCGCAGGAATACGTAAACGTAAGTCACGTGCCATTTCATCCCGGTATAAATCAAACTGCATAGTAAAATTAAAATCGCAGTTACTAAAGTCGACTAGTCTACCATCGTGGTAACGAAACCGAAATTTCATTTTAGAAAGACGCTCAAGTGGTGGAAAAAACTGCGACATATTTTGCAACATACTATTTCTGGAATCAAAGTATTGACAGACAGGAATACCAAGTATTGGAATCTTAGCAAATGCATTGTTTACTCTTCCACCATAGCTATTATCTGTGGTTGCATTTGTTCTACGTGGATAAGGCATTAACTCATCCATATCGTTGTATTTAAACAGATCCATATAAAAAGCCGTTTCTCCAAATATACTAATTACATTTGGCGCGACGATGTAGTAGCCTGTTCCTGATACTTGAAGCCATGTATAATCTGCATCTGTTGCCTTTTTATATTCGTAGTTTAAGTTGGTAGTTGTTGCAATGGGGTTATTATATTCTTCACGATTAAATCCTAAATAATACGGCAGTCCCCATTTGGTGGTCATACATGTTGACAATTCGTTGGGTGGCAATACTTTACAATTTTCATATGTGTTATTCGATACTGAATAATTTTCGGTTTTATTGAATGTAAGCTTAAATGTTTCACTCTTATTTCCAAACCATATTTTTTGATTCACTTCATGATATATTACGACAAACTCATTATATGTTGAACTAACTGCCTGATTCATTTTATTTGTCAATTCATTCGCAAGTTGAGATGGTGAATAAAAACCCTCGTCAATAGTTATCGTATATTCATTACCCAAAGAGTTAAGGTAAAATGTCATTTTTGTATTTTGATTTGTGTTTGAAAACACGTTATTTACGGAAGGAAAATTTGATTCAATAAGACGAATAGACTGAACGTTTGTTAGTTGTTGCGGCAATGTTATTTCAAAAAGAGATGAATTCGGCCACGCGCATACATCTCTATCTTCTGAATGTATCGTAACAAGTTTTCTTTCTAGAACAAAAGTCTGTTGTCTTTCAATTAGTGGATGTTCTGTATACACATTTCTGTTCAGCGCGCCACTCATTTGATTTGCACGGATTCGTATACTTACTTATACTTTACTTATATTTTACTTATAATATAATTTAATTTATAATACTTTATATTATAAAATACTAAATTAAAATAATAAAAAATAACTATATAATCTATAGTATTTACTTTATTGAACTATAACATAAAATAGTAAAATAAAATAACATAAAATAACATACCATGGATTCTTTAACAGGTCTAGATAACATCGACGTAAGGTTTAAGAGTATATATTATATTTTTAATATTTCACTTCTTTTAGCATTTGTAGGTGTATTTATAAAAATAGCATTTAGTTCACTTCAAGTTGGTAATGAACAAGGTCCAGGATTTGCCACCGCAGTTGGCTATATAATATCATTCATTTCATTGTTCTCACTTTTAATTGCAGTAGTCTCCTATTATTTAAAGGCAAATGGCAAATGTTTTAATTTATATCCATCATTTTTTCAGATTATTGGACTTTTGATTATATTCTTTGTAATTATACGTCAGTCATTGGCGTATTCAACTATGATAAATGACAGAAAGGTAGACCCTGAATATTATAAATTTTCGGGTTATTCAAGTGTTTTGATTATTTTTCAGATTATTTTAATATTTAGTTACTTGCGTGCAAATATGGCATGTATGACATCTGTTACTAATCCTATGGCTGATCCATCAATTGGAACCTTATATTTGAGTATTACGCTATTTATATTAAATGGATTGTGTGTTGGTATTATGGAGGTCATTCTTCGACTATTTTCTACATGTTTTTAAACCTCGGTTCCTTTCTCCTTCTCCTTCTCCTTCATGCAACACAATACATCCCTCACTGCATCTTTGATATGTTTCACTTTATACATAGACTCTAGTCTAGAAGTGTCTAAGAAATTATTAGAACGTTCGCTTTCTAATATTTTACGTTGTTCTTCCACATCAAAATTCTCCCATGTAAAGTCCACGTCTACTATTTCTCTATACATTTCTAAAATTTCATTGTGGCTTATTAACCCCGGATTTGTTAAATTCATAGTTCCTGTTGTTCCTTTTTCACACATGTCAATCATAAACGGCAGTAACTCTGGCAACACAGACATAGAATTATGTATCGAACATATTTTTTGATATCGCGTAATTTTTGTTATGAAATTACGCGGATGTATTTCATCTGTTATCGGCATACGTATTCGCACGTTCAGAACATTGTCAAATGCCTTCATCAACATATCCGTATATCCTTTTACTATCGAATACGAAGAACCGAAAAAATTGGGTTTTGAATCGGTTGTAAATCCGTTTAATTCTTCTGCAAAAGGGTGTTCGCGATCGTATGTGAAAATACAGCCTGTTCCTAAATATGCGTAGTGGATATTATACTTTTGTGATATCAAAGCAATCATAACAGGTGAAAAAAGATTATCGCGAACGTTTTCTTTTATTTTGCCAGGTTGTTCGAGGTAGTCAATCGTTGTATATTCTTTGTCGCCTATTTTGCCATGTGTTCTTCCAATTGTCGAAATAATATTTGTAGGTTGAATTCCAACTATTTCCTCTTCAAGGCTTTCTCTATTCTCTGCTCTTGCATTCCCGATAATGACGATATGACCCCTTTCTATAAGTAACTTATATACCTTTTCGCCGATCCAACCATTCTTGCCATATAATAATACTTTCATTTGTGTGTATACTTATAGTTTTATTTTTACTTTTATTTTTATATTGTTTTGCACCTACGCATTCTATTCTATTCTACTTTACTCTATTCTATTCTGTTCTATTCTAACTTGATGAGTTCGTCGATTCCTTTATCGAAATTTGCTTGCATACTCCATCCAAGTTTTTTTATTTTTTCATTACTTATATAATATCTTTTATCGTTAAAGGGTCTATCTTCAATATATTCGATATGGTTACTGCAATCATCTGTCTGTTTTATTTTTTGAATTAACATCTTTGCAACATCGTATACAGAATATTCCTGATTGTCATCTGATCCGATATTGTATATTTCTCCAACAATACCCTTCTCCAATATAATATCAAATGCATTTACTACATCTTGAACATGAATAAATGCCCTCACATTTGAACCATCGCCTTGAATCGTCACTTTTTTATTTTCTTTTAAAAGTTTTATAAAACGAGGTATTATTTTTTCTGGATATTGGTTAGGTCCATATACGTTATTACCTCGCGTAATAATAATAGGTAAATTAAACGAGTGATAATAAGACTGCGCGATTAACTCGGCACTTGCTTTTGTAGCAGCATATGGATTGGTTGGACATAAAATGCTTTCTTCCGTTTTTTTATATTCGCCTTTTTCAATCATGGATTCGCCATATACTTCATCTGTTGAAACATGGATGAATTTTTTGAGTTTCCCATATTTTCTTGCAACTTCAAGTAAATTATGCGTTCCAACTATGTTATCTTTTGTATACTGCAATGCGTCTTCAAAAGAATTTTGCACGTGACTTTGTGCTGCAAAATGTATAATATATTCGATATTGTAATCATTTATAATATGGTTTACCAAATCATACGAGCATAGATTGCCCTTAATTAACTTGTATCTATTTTTGTATAAATGAGATTCTTGTATTTCTCTGTCAACATTGAATTCGGATGCACAATAATACATGGCGTCTAAATTAACAATGTTTACGTCTTCATATTTTTTTATTATATAGTTGATAAAATTTGACCCGATGAATCCACAACCACCTGTTATTAATATATTCCTCATTGCTTTACTTTCTTGCTTTGACAAATAAGAATATATTAATATTATATTTTAAACATATTGCATACACATATTGCACATATTTTTTACACCGAGAAAAACTTATATGTAATCCCGTATGTTTCGTCATCTTCCCATAGTCCCGATATTTTAAGTATAATATTCATAACTTTCTTTTTTTCAATAGAGTCAGTAAACAATCGTATAACACCACCATCAAGAAGTTCCGATAAATTATATGACGGCGTTTTTAATGAATAGTATTTTTTCAAAATTGTTTTTTCTATTTGTTTAATGCTATTTATAGTCTGTATATTTTTGTCGGTATTATAATAAAGAATATTCTTATTGTATTGTCTCTCTATATTATCAATAGACAGATTTATAAGAACATGAATGCCATTAAAAACTATATTGGGAGTAGAATATAATATTCTGATATATCTACTTTCGTTGATGATATTATTTTGTATAGGTTCATTAAAATAAATGTATTCTTTTATAATATTATCAGGATGAATCGTTACAAGTTTCATTTATGTATACTCAAGTATTAAATATATTGTTGCTCGATACTTACACTACTATAATAGTTTTAATATATTTAAGTATTTCATGACAAAATCTATAATATTAGACCAAAATATAATTTAAATCTATTCGCGTAATTATAATAATACCACAACCTATACTACTTTAACTATTATAACTATTATAACCATTATAATGAAATTTCTTGAAACACATTTTGATGACTATATTGTATCAAATCATAGCGAATCTCTTCATCCAAAAATAGAAAAAATATTTAAAAGTTCATTGCCTGAAAAAATAGAAAACTTAAAAAATATAATTTTATATGGCCCGAAAGGTGTTGGTAAATATACGCAAGCTTTACAATGTATTAAAAAATACAGCAACAGCGAATTAAAATATGAGAAACGTCTAACTATTAATTCGAACAAGGAAAATTTTATTATAAAAATAAGCGATATTCATTTTGAAGTTGATATGTCTTTGCTGGGTTGTAATTCTAAAGTTTTATGGAATGATATTTATAATCAAATTACGGATGTCGTTTCTATGCGTACAGATACGACGGGAATTATTTTATGTAAATATTTTCATAAAATACATAGTGAACTATTGGATATTTTTTATAGTTATATGCAACGCCAATCATTTAATAAGATAAAACTAATTTTTATAATTGTTACCGAGCATATTAGTTTTATACCGGATAATATTTTAAATAACTCGCAAATTATTTCTATTCCAAGGCCGTCGTTAGGATACTATAATAAATGCGTAAACTCTATGCATCCAAATAAAAATGCTCATATGTATGCTAGTGCAAATGGAATAGCAAGTTCTCCTGCAGAACCTATACATAATCAGCATGACGATAACAATAACGATAGTAATAACGATAGTGATGACGATAGTGATAGTAATAGTGACACGATTCCTTCTAGTAAAAAATCAAAACATAAATCCATTGCTTCTGCTTCTAATGTCGCAACCATAGTTGTATCCGAAAATTATAAAAATTTGACATCTTTATCGAATATTAAAAATGTAATCGTAAATACAAATGAGTTGACAAATCCACACGAATGTATATGTAATAATATTATAGAATCTATAAAAAATCCAGATACTATTAACTTTTTAAAGTTTCGTGATATTTTATATGAAATATTGATATATGATTTGGACATAACAGAGTGTATATGGTATATATTGTCGTGTTTAATACAGACAGAAGTATTAAATAAGGATAATATTATAGATGTTCTATTAAAAACGTTTATTTTTTTCCAATATTACAATAATAATTATAGACCGATTTACCATTTAGAAAATTACATGTATAATCTAATAACAACCATAAATGGATATAAAACATGCACTTGATGTATTAAATTTAAAGTCAAATTATACACTCGAAGAGTTGAAAAAAAGTTATAGATTACATGCAATGAAACATCACCCTGATAAAAATAACAACAGCGAAGAATCATGCGAAAAGTTCAAGGAGATAAACAATGCGTATTTGTATTTATATAATTTATCGGTTTCTCTTGGTTCTCCTGCTTCTCATGCAAATAATGCCGATACAGATGATTCAAGTGGAGCAGAAAGTTACATGGATATTTTTAGAATATTTACGCAATCTCTATTGCAAAAAATGTATACAAATATATCACAAGAAAATGCAAAAGTAACAATAGATATGATTATAAAAATTATAGTAGAAGATTGTCACGAATTATCATTGAAAATGTTCGAAGATATGGATAAAGAAACTGCGTATACGATCTACGAAATCATACACAAGTATCATTCAGTATTTCATATTAGTAATGAAAAACTTCTGTTATTTGAGAAGATCATACGAAAAAAGATGGAGTCGGATAATCTTGTCATTATTTCTGTCTCCCTAGACGACTTATTTGGTGAAAATAATATATACGTATTAGAGCACGATGAAAAAAAATATTATATTCCACTTTGGCATACCGAATTGTATTACAAGGTGGGTGAAAAAGATAATACACCCATTGATTTAATTGTTCGTTGTATGCCGTCGACTCCGTCACATATATACATTGATGCGAACAATGATATTTATATAGATTTACGTATGAAAATCGCCGAGTTACTAGAAAAAAAGCATATCTTGTTTACAATAGGCAGTAAACATTTTACTATTCCAGCGAACCTATTATATATAAAAGATAATCAAACCTATGTATTAAAAGGGCAAGGAATACCAATTATACATTCAAAAAATATGTATGATACAAGTGAAAAATCGTCTATTTTTGTCAATATTGAATTGTTTTGAACAGGATATAATTAATATATACCCATAGTATATATCCACGCACCACGTATCCATTCTGGAAATGAAAAACACAAGAAGAAATAAATATACAAAAAAACAACATACGTATAAAAAGAAACGACATGCAAATACATATATATCAACGCAACAAGACGAAGAATATATTTCCCCTGACCATAAAAATATTACTGCAACTATCGATGCAAATGCTATACGCCATAACATAGACTATTTACGAAAAGTATCGAAAACGGACGTGATGCCTGTTTTGAAAGCCAATGCGTATGGACATGGAATTGTTTCGGTTTCGAGAATACTTCGTAACCATAATGTAAAAATGATTGGTGTTGCAACGATTGGTGAAGCGCTTATGTTGCGTAAGCATGGTGACACTGGACATATTGTTGCCTGGTTATATGATGTAAATGGAAAAGAGCTGAAAGATGCCATTAAAAAAAATATAGATATTTCTATTATTGACCAAAAACATATACCTATTATTTGTAAACTTGCCTCACGTTCAGGCAAAAAAGTTCGCATACATATTTTTGCAGATACTGGAATTAACAGAGCTGCTGTTCCTTATAGTGAAGTCATTCATGCAGCAGTTCAACTTTCATCAAATCCGAATATACATTTGGTTGGATTAATGAGTCATTTTATTCAGTCTGAAATAAAAAATGATGCCACTACAAAAAAACAACTACGATTATTTAGAGAACTTAGGGATATTTTATCAAAAAAACATAATATAAATTTTGAGTATACTCATATTGCAAATTCTGGTGGATGTCTAAACTATGATGTATCGGATTTTACACTGGTGCGCCCAGGATTGGCGGTATATGGGTTAGACCCAAGTGGAAAATATAATAAACATTTACAACCTGCAATGACTATTACATCGCGTGTTATACAGAAAAAACATATATCAAAAGGAGCGGTTGTAGGATATGATAACAAATATATTGCAAAAAAAGGTATGGAAATATGTATTGCACCTATAGGGTATGCAGACATTATTCCACGTTCTTCATCTGGAAAATTATACGTTTATATCAATGGCACAAAACGTAAAGTTTTGGGGAATATTAGTATGGATCAGATAGTAATCGAGTCAAAGCCGATAGATAAAGTAGGCGATGAAGTATTACTATTTGGTTCACCTCATAAAGGTGCAAAACAAACTGCGTATGATGTTGCAGATATGTCAAAAACTATTACAGATGAATTAGTTGTTAGAACAAATGCAACAAATCGTGTTACTAGAAAATATGTAAACTATAGATGAAAAATACCATAAAATACTATAAAAATACTATAAAAATAAATTAGTTATATTTAATAATTAATTTATTAACTTTTCTCGTTTCTCTCGTTTCTCAACATCCCCCAAACACCCCCCCCCCACGCCATTCTACCCAAAAGTCAACCTATCCTTTTTCGGGGGATAAAAGTAACGAGAGAATATATATTTTTATTGACAACCGCACCGCGGCGTTCAACCCAACGCTGCCCTAAACGTAAAATATAAAACCACTATGGTGCTTACGATTGTAGTCATTGAAATATATTTCACATAAGACTCGTCTTGTAAAAAGAACCGAATGCTTAACAAACCAAATGGGCTCAGTATTATGGCCAGAAAGGCATAACCGAACAAAAACATCAAACCACTTGAAACAATAGTCGACCTGTTGTCACCTCTAAATAGATAATAAAATGGAGCCAGAACCCAATACAACAGCACGAAACTTGCGATGAAAGAAAGCAAATACTCGACATACGCCGTCGAAATGTTAATATGCGGAATCGTCGCACTCGGGTTGTTTATTTGAATCGCCATTACTATAATAAGAATAACCCCTGCTAGTATGGATGGTAAAAGCTGAAACACATTCGTCCAGTTGGTTTTTGTTATCATTATAATGCAATGTAATGAAATGAAATGTAATGAAATGAAATACAATATACATATTGGTTATATTATATTTCATTATATTTCATTATATTACATACGGCAGTAAATACTCATAGTCTGGGATGGTGCTAAAATAGGCATCCAGTTGTATTATAACGACTTTTCATACTAACGCTCCGCTACATTCCTCGCAACAACCCTCAATACTATCCAAGTCCGTCAAAAACCGCGAATATGCAACCCCACAAACCACTGCATAATGCTGTCATTCGTGGTAAACGTTTCGATTGTCTCCACACCATAAAGGTAAGGCATCGGAAATGGCGCAAGCGGACGCTGAAGAATGAATGATGTAATGTTTTTTCAAAAGTATTTTAGGTTTTTCAAAAAAGGACATTTATAAATGTCCAATTTTGATTTTTCATTTCTAGATTTGAAAAAAATGTTGAAAATCACACTCAGAGCATAATGCTCTCATTTGCTTTTTTAAGTTGAAAAATTTGTTACGATAACTTTTTAAGAAATTTTGCAAACTGACTTAAAAAAAAATGTCCATATACTTTAG
>JGI25921J50272_10000040_pt1 | contig 36764 bp, 37 predicted proteins | sample LauGreSu1BDMLBSD_2_FD_50272 | JGI IMG/M metagenome (IMG submission 50272) | reverse complement strand
GAAAGCTGGGGTGCCGATCTGCAGTCGGAACACGAACGCTATTTGGTAGAAAAACATTTCAAAAAGCCGGTGATCCTCACGGATTATCCAAAAGAGATCAAAGCCTTCTACATGCGCCAGAACGAAGACGGGAAGACCGTACGTGCCATGGACATCTTGTTCCCAGGCATCGGTGAGATCGTGGGCGGGTCACAACGTGAAGAGCGCCTCGAAAAACTGGAACAGCGCATGGCCGAAATGCACATCCCTGCCGAAGAAATGTCATGGTATTTGGATACCCGCCGTTTTGGCTCTGCTCCGCATGCCGGCTTTGGCTTAGGTTTCGAACGCCTGGTGCTCTTCGTTACCGGAATGACCAATATCCGTGATGTAATTCCGTTCCCGAGAACACCAAAGAACGCTGAATTTTAATTTTTAGGGCTCACAACTATCGCATACTTCCACCAATTTTCCGTTGCTTGCTGCACCTCTTTGGCAGCATAATACCGGTCTTTACCCCTTGGCTCCTGATTTAAACTGTAAACCTTACCTCCTGAGTTAGGATCGTACACTTCCAGATAGAATTTATCATCTACAATTTGATATCCCTTCACCAAAATGAAATGCCCATATCCCCTACTGGTATTGGTGTAAAACTTCCCTCTTTTTTCAATGCGATTGGTATTTTGTTTAATATCATACATATCCAAACAGAGTATTAAGATGGATCCGGCATCAATTTCCTTTCTTATGACATTTTCGATTTGGCCGAGATAGACAATATCAGCATGAATGGATTGAGTTTTCAGAGATTGCATGATATCTGAAGTAGACCAAAGGCTCCCATCAGGTCTGATGGACGCTCTAAGTTCTGACACGGATTGTACAAATGAACTATCTACCCATTTAGATGCCATGGCCACCACCGCCGGACCACAATTATTGACAGCATAAAAACCGGTTTGATATTGATCAACATAAAAATCCCAAGACTTGTTTAGACTTCGGGCGGCAATCAAATACTTTCCAAGTCCGTATGCCTCTGTTTCCTTTTGCACGCTGATGGTCCATGATGAAGAAATGTACTTCCCGTTTGATCGTAATTGCAAAGTCATGGGTTGCGAATAATCTAATATTGTTTCCCAGCTGATTTGTAATGAATTATTGATGAACAATTCTGTGTGATCGGGTGTTTTAAAGTAGGCCCTTAATTGACGTTTATCGCTATCTTGCGGAATAATAATCTGGATGGACTTGTCATACTCATTCTTGATACTTGGGAATAATTCACCCACGATGCCGAATTCAAACTGGTCCGGATTGAGTACGGGACCCTGATTGCTTTTTTCACAAGAAAAAAAGACAAAAAGAAGAAAGAGAAGACAAATTGCCCTCCGATCATACCTTTTCATGATTTATTTCGTTTTGGTGTATGACTATTGATAATTGATTTCAATGATCATAAAGCAAAATTAAGACACTCCAAAAAGCTGATTTTGAAAAACTATAAATTATTGGTTTGAATAACTAATAATAAAGATTTTATCCCCTTAGATGACTGATGAACTTAAAAGGACAATCCAAAAATTTCTAACTTAGAAGCTCCATGTCGAAGCTGATTAATTTAAAGCCCTTTAAAGAATTTTTGGCTTCAGGCCAAATTGGAGGAATCTTACTGCTCTGTTGTATAATTATTTCACTACTGATTGCCAATTCTAATTGGGGTGCTGGTTTCGAAAGCTTTCTGAATTTCGAATGGGGTTATCAAAGCAACCTTGTGCAGCTACGTTATTCCAATCTGTTGTGGATCAATGATGGATTGATGACCATTTTCTTTTTACTGGTGGGTTTAGAGATTAAACGCGAACTGATTGAAGGGGAACTCTCGACATTCAAAAAAGCAGCCATGCCAGTTTTTGCGGCTGTTGGCGGGATGCTATTCCCAGCTTTTTTGTTTTTCTGTTTCAATTTTGATCAACCAAGTTCTGCTGGCTGGGGAATCCCAATGGCAACAGATATCGCCTTTGCATTGGCTGTGATTTCGCTATTGGGCAAAAGAGTACCAGCCTCACTCAAAATATTTCTGGCCGCCTTAGCCATTGTAGACGACTTAGGAGCCATACTGGTAATTGCTGTTTTTTATACCAAAAATATCCACTTGGATTATTTAGCCTACGCCGGAATGGTATTCCTGTTTTTAATGATTCTGAATTATTCGGGAGTTAAGAAATTGATATTTTATGTTTTGCCGGGTATCTTGCTTTGGTACCTCGTTCATCACTCCGGTATACATGCCACCATTGCAGGTGTTTTTCTGGCATTTACCATCCCAACAAATCCCGTAAAAGAAACTTCTCCCTTAGAGAAACTGGAACATCTTTTGCTTAAACCTGTCAACTTCCTCATCATGCCATTATTTGCACTGGCAAACACCAATATTTCATTAAATGATGGTCTGTTGGAGAATTTGAGTAGTCCCTTAAGCCTTGGGATCATGGCTGGCTTGCTGATTGGCAAGCCTTTAGGTGTATTCCTATTCTCCTGGATTTCGGTAAAATTGGACTGGTGTACGCTTCCTTCTCAAAGCAATTGGAAACACCTCTTCGGCTTGGGTATATTGGCCGGTATTGGATTCACCATGTCTATATTCATAGCCTTGCTTTCTTTTGATAAACCTGCGTTTCAAACTGAAGCTAAATTCGCTGTATTGGTAGCTTCCCTCATGGCCGGATTAATTGGCTACCAATTCCTTAAAGTAATCAATAAAAAAAATAAAGGCTTAAATCTTTAAAACACTCCCCCCTGGTGGTGAAATGATGAACGCTTAGTGCGACTTCATGAAATCGATGATGCTGCCGTAGACCGGATTGGCACCAAAAATCATCTGACTAATCATGGGCACGTGTTTTTTCTTCGGAATCACCTGATATTTCACGGGTTTTTGAGCGGCTGTCATCATTTCATAAAATCTTTTAGATTGGATGCGGATGGCTTCATAAGTTTGTTCCCCTACTAAAACGAAATATGGATTTTTCACTCCATCAAAATAATTTAATGGAGATCCTTTTTTCCAGTTTTGGGGATCCTCGGTAAAAGTTTTCAGAAAACTTGGATTGTGGCCTTCGGTTTTATCTGAAATACTCAGGTATTCGAACATATCCATTCCAAATCCGTCATTTAAAATTATCCCTTTGATTGGGTTATTCATTTGCCTTGCAGCAAAAAAACGAGGATCGGCATCTATCAAGGCTGCTAAATGTCCGCCTGCAGAATGACCCATCGCAAAAATCCGATCCGGATTACCACCGTAATTTGCAATAGAGTCCTTTACCCATTTCAAAGCTTCAACGCAACTGATGGCCATGTCTTCATAACCAGCTTGCGGCGAAAGCGGATAATTGATGATGACCGTTACCACCCCCTTACTGGCCATGTTGCGACCTAACCACCAATAAATGTCTTTTTTTCCGCTGTCCCATGCCCCGCCATGGATAAAAACCAGGACATCTTTGGGAGTCGAGACCTCTTTAGGGTAATAAACATCCAAGCGATTACGGCCTAATGTAGAACTGGAAGGATAAACAAGGTCTTTTTTTACTTTGATGGATACAGCAAAAACAGAAGTTAAGCTGGAAATGTAAAACAGCATTAGCAAGAACAGTTTGGTTTTCATCGAATTAATGGATCTTTTTCTTTGGTAAAATGGTTATAAACTAGCTTATCTAAAAGGCTTGAAAGCCATTTGCTCAAAAATACAGTAAGTTTCCCCTGTCCCGTCATAATTAGGGTGCGTTTTCTATTCAATACTCCCTCCACAATGATCTCCGCAACCTCCTCGGAACTCATCATCTTTTCTTCATTCATGCTGGTCTCACCCTGTGAGGAACCGTCTTTTACCAGGGCCACTTTTCGGATATTGGAAGCAGTAAATCCTGGCGAAGCCAGCATCACGTGTAAACCTGTTTTCAAGTTTTCCACTCTTAGGGCTTCTAAAAAGCCATTCATCGCAAATTTTGAAGAAGAATAACCGGTACGGCCGGGTAAACCTTTGTAACCGGCAATAGAGGATACACCCACAACCGAGCCTTTATTTTTCAGCAATTCTGGTAAAGCATATTTGGTGCAGTACACAGTGCCCCAAAAATTCACATCCATTAAATTACGGATGACCACTAAATCCAGGTCTTTGAACAGGGCACGCATAGAAATACCTGCATTGTTGATCAGCACATCTATCCGGCCAAAAACTTGGATTGCCTGTTCCATTAAATGCTTACAATCATTCTCCTGAGCAACATCACAGGCCACAGCCAATGCTTTGATACCGTATGATTTTTCGAGATCCTTAACGATTTGACACAAGGTATCGTATTGACGGGCAGCCAACACTACATTTGCACCTCTTTTAGCAAAAGATTCGGCACAGGAACGGCCGATACCTGAAGAAGCCCCGGTAATCACCACCGTTTTATTGCTTAAATTCATTTTCATTATTTCAACAGTGAATTTTCGTAAGGTATCCGTGTAGCAATGGACCGTCCAAGAGTGATCTCATCTACATATTCCAACTCACCACCGAAAGCAATACCTCGGGCAATGGTAGAAATTTGAACAGGTAAGTCCTTTAGTTTTTTATACAGGAAGAAGATGGTCGTATCTCCCTCCATGGTTGCACTCAAAGCCAAGATGACTTCTTTTACCTCACCTGCTTTCAGCCTTTCAAGCAAAGGCTCAATATTCAAATCAGACGGTCCTATACCATCCATTGGCGAAATCAATCCGCCTAAAACATGGTAACTGCCCTGGTATTGAGCCGTATTTTCAATGGCCATTACATCGCGGGTATCTTCCACCACACAAATAATGGAATGATCGCGTTTCTGACTGGCGCAAATCTCACACACAGCCACATCCGAAATATTGTAACAAGATTGGCAAAATCTGATCTCCTCCTTTAAACGGTTGAGCGCTTCGGTAAATTGGCTGACCTCCGTTTTATCCTGATTTAACAGGTGTAAAACCAAGCGCAAAGCCGTACGTTGGCCAACACCAGGCAATTTTGCAAACTCATTTACTGCGTTTTCGAGCAGCTTTGAAGAGAAATTCATTGAGCTAATTTAGCTTTTATCGACGTTTTTACGCCATTCTCTCTGAATTTATTACATTTATCTGGTTAACCATTAAATGATTTATGACTCCGGCGGTATTACTCAGTTTTATCATCATCTATTTTCTCATTCTGATCGCGATCTCGTATTACACTTCACGTAATTCGTCAGATAATGATACTTTTTTTCTGGCCAACAGGAATTCTAAATGGTACCTGGTAGCCTTTGGGATGATTGGTACTTCGCTATCTGGCGTTACTTTTATCTCGGTACCCGGAAAAGTGGGGGCCCTAAGTGGCGATCAGTTTCAATATTTTCAATTCGTACTGGGCAATGCCATCGGATTTATCCTCATCGCCACCATTCTGCTCCCACTTTATTACCGCATGCAGCTCACCTCCATTTATGGATACATTGAACAGAGACTCGGATTTTATAGTTATAAAACCGCTGCGGGTATTTTCCTCATCAGCCGAACCATTGGCTCAGCCTTTAGGTTATATCTGGTGATCATTGTTTTACAACGATTTATCTTTGATGCCTACCAGATCCCCTTCTGGTTAACAGTTCTGATCTCACTGTTATTAATTTGGTCTTACACCTTTAAAGGAGGGCTAAAAACGATCATCATTACGGATACGCTGCAAACCACCTTCCTGGTTGCTTCTGTTTTCCTAACGATTTATTTTGTTTGTTCAAGCCTGAATTTATCTGTTGTAGAAGCCTTTGAAAGTGTAAAAAACAGCGCTTATTCTCAAATATTTTTCTTTGAAGATTTTGTAAGCAATAAATTCCACGTCGGGAAACAGTTAGTAGGTGGCATTTTTGTCACCCTTGCCATGGTAGGTTTAGATCAGGACTTGATGCAGAAAAACCTGAGCTGCAAGAACATCGGCGAAGCCCAAAAAAACATGTTCACGTTCACTGGAATTTTTGTGGTGATCAATATTTTCTTTTTAAGTGTGGGTGCACTTCTTTATATCTATGCGGAAAAGAACGGTATTGCCATCCCTACAGATGCAGCCGGGAATGTGCGGACTGATTTTCTGTTTCCCGAAATTGCCCTCAATCACCTCTCCCTCATTCCGGGTATCATATTCATGCTGGGTTTAACGGCTGCTACTTTTGCAACCACCGATTCGGCACTCACAGCCCTCACCACTTCTTTTTGTGTGGATTTTTTAGGGATGGATAAAGCAGAGAATAAACACAAAGCCGGTGCCGAAAAAACACGTCATTGGGTGCATATTGGCTTTTCATTGGCCTTGTTTTTAGTGATCATTTTCTTCAATTCAGTAAATAACTCGGCCGTGGTCAGTGCAATTTTTACCGTTGCTTCCTATACTTACGGACCTTTACTTGGACTTTATGGCTTTGGGCTGATCATGCGAAAAAGAGACCTACGAGACCGCTGGGTTCCTTTTATTTGTTTGATTGCTCCACTTTTGTGTTATTTTCTAAACTTAAATTCTAAAACTTTATTAAACGGTTATATTTTTGATACTGAGCTCATTTTAATCAACGGATTGCTTACTTTTGCCGGCTTGTGTTTCATCAGCAAACCGAATAAACAAGCAGTAAAATATTAATTCTTAAGCATATAGATTACAGATACCATGAATAGCGAAGAAAAAATCAGGAATGCATTTGAGAACAAAGACTGGCAGGAAATTAAAGTAACTGATTCTTGGCAGATCTTTAAAATTATGGCCGAATTTGTAGATGGATTCGAAAAATTGGCAAAAATTGGCCCTTGTGTTTCCATTTTCGGTTCGGCCAGAACCAAAGAAAACAATGTTTACTACAAAATGGCCGAAGACATTGCCCGTTTATTAACTGAACGTGGTTATGGTGTTATTTCTGGTGGCGGGCCGGGCATCATGGAAGCGGCCAATAAGGGAGCTTATCAGGCCGGGGGTAAATCGGTAGGGCTAAACATTGAATTGCCATTTGAACAATTCCACAATAAATACATTGATCGGGATAAACTCCTGGAATTTGATTATTTCTTTGTCCGCAAGGTGATGTTTATGAAATATTCACAAGGGTTTATTGTGCTTCCTGGTGGATTTGGCACGCTAGACGAGATGTTTGAGGCTTTAACACTTATCCAAACAGGTAAAATTGCCAGATTCCCTATTGTATTGGTTGGAACCTCCTATTGGAAGGGATTAATCGACTGGGTTAAGGAAACCATGTTATTGAAAGAACACAATATCAACGAAGAAGACTTGAACCTGTTTCGTTTGGTAGATACCGCTGAAGACGCTGCTGAACATATTTTCCGTTTCTACGACAAATACGTATTGAAACCGAACTTTTAATTAGCCTTGAGTCATCGGTTCCCAGTTGTCAGTCCGCGAGAGATTGTTGACTGTAAACTGATGACTCCTTACATAAAGATCTCCCCTTTCAAATAAGTTACTGCCTTTCCTGACATCAACACCCGGTCTCCCTTTAATTCGCACCATAATTCTCCCCTACGTTCTGATAATTGGAATGCATGGAGTTGATTCTTCCCTAATTGTTGTGCCCAGTAAGGTATGAGGTTACAATGTGCCGATCCGGTCACCGGATCTTCATTAATGCCGACTCTGGGGGCAAAAAACCGAGATACAAAATCACTATTCGTACCTGATGCAGTCACAATAAACCCGATGGCATCAATTTTATTCAGTGCACTGAAATCAGGTTTGAGAGCAATTATTTCAGCTTCGTTTTCATAAACCAAAAAATAGTCTCTCGATTTTAACACCTGTTTTGGCATAGGTCCGCCCAATGCGGCTATTAAACCCTCTGGTAATGCGGCAGGTTCAGGTACTCGAGATGGAAAATCCAAGGTGTAAAGATCACCCTGTCGGCTCACACTGAGCGTGCCCGCTTGTAAAGTATGGAAATTAATCGTTTCTCGTTGCACACCAAGTTGTGTAAAAATTACGTGTGCGGTGGCCAGCGTGGCATGTCCACATAAATCTATTTCTATTTCAGGTGTAAACCATCTTAATTCATAATCATCTCCTTTCGAGATGAAAAAAGCGGTCTCGGCCAGGTTATTTTCTTTGGCAATTTGAAGCATGCTTGCAGCAGGGAGCCATTCTTTCAAAGGACAAACCGCCGCCGGATTACCACCAAATAATTGATTGGTAAAGGCATCCACTTGATAAATTGGGAGATTCATGGCTCCAAAATACAGTTATTAATTTTAATCAAAAAGCCTCGTTTGCATGGCAATCATAGACTTGTCATCCATTAATCATCTTGCTAAGGATGTACCTGCCTGGCGACACGGTATTTTTCTAAACCACTTAAGCCACAAACTCCACTGATGACCGGCAGAGCAATAAAAAGGACTGTTTAGCACGATATGCCGAATCAATTTACTCAGTATTGTTATTGAGACTGATTAGTACAATGACGTGATGGCGATGTGTTGGCTATAAAAGTGATACTTAGCAAGATTACTGATGTAGTGCGTGATCAATAATAAGTTAAGCGAATTACCCCAGCAATCATTTTCGCTAAACGGATAACCTGACGGGTATAACCATATTCATTATCGTACCAAACATATAAAACAACCGACTGCTGATCTTGAGAAATAATGGTAGCCGGACCATCCACAATGGATGCATGGCTATTCCCAATTACATCGCTCGATACCAATTCATTCGAGATAGAATATTCCAACTGTTCTACTAAATTGCCATAAAGTGAAGCTTCATTCAATAGATGTGCTAATTCTTCTTTAGAACTTTTCTTACTCAAAGTAAGGTTTAGAATAGCCAATGAAACATCGGGAGTAGGTACTCTTACCGCATTGCCGGTAAGTTTGCCTGCTAAAACAGGTAGTACCTTGGCAACGGCTTTATCGGCACCGGTCTCAGTAATCACCATATTGAGTGCCGCAGAGCGGCCTCTTCTCGATTTTTTATGATAATTATCCAGCAAGTTTTGATCGTTGGTATAAGAGTGTACGGTTTCAATATGTCCTTTTTCAATACCCAGGCACTCATTTACTACTTTTAAAACCGGCACAATGGCATTGGTGGTACAAGAAGCAGCCGAAAAAATCGTTTCAGCAGGATCGGCATCTTGGTAATTGATTCCATGAACAATATTCGGGATATCTCCCTTACCCGGTGCAGTCAATAAAACTTTGGAGACTCCATTCGAAGCCAAATGTTTAGCAAGTCCCTCACGGTCTCTGTAAACACCTGTATTATCAATCAATAAAGCATCTTTAATACCGAAAGCGGTGTAATCCACCTCTTCTGGATTCTTAGCCGCAATCATATACACCATTTGGCCATTGATGATGAGGGCTTTATTTTTAAAATCTTCGATGATGGTACCACTAAAAGCTCCGTGAACGGAGTCATTTCTTAATAATTCAGCACGTTTGGTTAAGTCTTCATCAGAGTTAGTGCGGGTAACAATCGCTCTCAAACGCAACTGCTCTCCTTTTCCAGCCTGCAAGATCAATTCACGTGCAGCAATCCGTCCTATTCTGCCAAAACCATACAGTACAACGTCCTTTGATTGTAATTGCATTTTATCTTTTCCGACATATTTTGACAGTTTCGATAAAATAAAATCATGCGCTGTACTGAACTTGGCACCTTCATTGAGCCATTCAACCGCTAAACGGCCCATGTCTATCCTCGAAGGAGCGAGGTTGGAAGCGGCAATCGCTTTTGCCAAGGCCAAGGTTTCATGAATAGAAATTTCTTTTTCGGTAATCTGACGGGCATAATGATGGTGAGCAAGGATTTCGCTGCTACTGACATCAAATAACGGCTTACGAAATAAGACCAGCTCAATGGAACGTTCAAACCATAACTGGCCCACTACGTTGATCAATTCGATGGCTTTTTTCTCTTTCTCAACCCAATTTTTAAATTCGGTTTCGTATAGGTGATTCATAAAATAGATGGGATGTTAATTATTGAATAAAATGATATAGTGTAAAAAATACAATATGTTGTAAACAAAAAAATCGGGCGTTTGCCCGATTTTGAATTATCCTAAATAAGATTTTAATATTTTGCTTCGCGATGTATGTCGGAGTCGTTGTAAGGCTTTGTCCTTAATTTGTCGAACCCGTTCGCGTGTGAGGTTAAATTTCTCACCAATCTCCTCTAATGAGAGTGGCTGGCTGGTGCTCAAACCAAAAAATAAAACCACAATTTCTCGCTCTCTGTCTGTTAAAGTTGATAAAGATCTTTTGATTTCTTCAGAAAGCGATTCGTTAATCAAACTACTATCAGTTTCAGGATCTTTATTTTCCAATACATCTAATAAGGTATTCTCTTCACCTTGCACAAAAGGCGCATCCATGGAAACATGGCGACCAGAATTACTCAAGGTGTCAGAGATCTTGTCTACGGTAGTTTCCAGCATGTCGGCCAGCTCTTCAGGTGAGGGTTCACGCTCGTATTCCTGCTCTAATTTGGAAAAGGCTTTGCTGATTTTGCTCAAAGAACCAACCTGGTTTAATGGCAAACGTACAATACGACTTTGCTCGGCGATGGCCTGCAATATCGACTGACGAATCCACCAAACGGCATAAGAAATGAACTTGAATCCTTTGGTTTCGTCGAAACGTTTAGCTGCTTTGATCAAACCCAAGTTTCCTTCATTGATCAAATCGCCCAGAGTTAAACCTTGATTTTGGTACTGTTTGGCCACCGATACCACGAAACGCAAATTGGTTTTGGTTAAGCGCTCCAAAGCAGCCTGATCTCCTTCTCTGATCTTCTGAGCCAGGATAACTTCTTCTTCGGCAGTAATCAAATCTACTTTACCAATCTCATGCAAATACTTATCCAAAGACTGCGATTCGCGGTTGGTAATAGACTGGGTGATCTTAAGTTGTCTCATTGAAAGTGTGGGATGCTATTTTTCGAAAAAGCAAAGTTAACATTAAACCCGAAATTAAATCGATTTTTTGATGATTTTATCAAATTTCAAGGAGAAATTTTCGAGATTTTATTACCACAAAAATCGTTCCAAATCAATGGTTTAGGAGCTTCGACTTGAATTAAAAACCGGATGGACTATGTGAGGTTACGATCTCTGAACCATACATCATCAGGCTGGGCATCAAACAGCTCCATTTTCGCAATCAGGCTGCCCGCTTTGTCATCACTTAAAACTAATTCCCGATTAATTGGTTTTAAAAATTTTTGCGCTACCATTACATCCAACTGCTGCAACAATGGATCGTAAAAACCACCTACATTGAGCAAACCGATCGGCTTCTGGTGAAGGCCCAGTTGCAGCCAGGTTAACACTTCAAAAAATTCTTCCATGGTACCGTAACCACCAGGCAGCGTAATCACTCCGTCAGACAAATCAGCCATTTTTTGCTTACGCTGATGCATATTCTCGGTAATGATCAATTCGCTAAGTCCTTCATGCCCTACTTCCTTATTCATCAAAAATTCTGGAATCACACCAATCGCCTTTCCGCCTCTTTGCATAATCTGGTTAGCGATCAAGCCCATCACACCCACCCTGCCGCCGCCATAAACGAGCGCAATGTCTTTTTTAACCATCAAATCAGACAATTCTTCAACTGCCTGTAACAATGCCGGGTCGCCGTTAAAATTGGAACCGCAAAAAACACAGATACTTTTCATGGGCTTAGCGTGAATAGTTTGGTGCTTCTTTGGTAATGGTAATATCGTGCGGATGACTTTCACGAATGCCGGAAGCGGTAATTCTTACAAATTTTGCTTCCTGTAGTTTTTCTATGCTGGCTGCCCCGCAATAACCCATGCTGGCTTTTAAACCACCTATGTATTGATAAGTAACCTCTGCTAAAGTTCCTTTGTAGGGCACTCTTCCCACAATTCCTTCAGGTACTAATTTCTTGATATCGTCTTCCACATCCTGAAAATAGCGATCTTTTGAACCCTGCTCCATAGCTTCTACGGAGCCCATACCACGATATGATTTAAATTTACGGCCTTCGTAAATAATGGTCTCACCCGGCGATTCTTCCACTCCCGCAAAAAGCGAACCGGCCATGATGGAGCTGGCACCAGCTGCAATGGCTTTCGCAATATCTCCGGTATGCTTAATTCCACCATCGGCAATCACCGGAACACCGGTACCCTTTAAAGCTTTGGCACATTCAAACACAGCGTACAATTGCGGCACACCTACCCCGGCAATGATACGGGTGGTACAAATGGATCCTGGGCCAATTCCCACTTTCACGGCGTCTGCACCGGCTTCTGCCAAGGCTCTGGCAGCCTCCCCAGTTGCAATGTTTCCTGCAATTACCTGCAAATCAGGGTATTTTGATTTAACTTCTCTCAGCTGACTGATTACCCCTTTTGAATGACCGTGTGCGGTATCAATGGCAATTACGTCTACTCCAGCTTTCACGAGTGCTGCAACTCGGTCCATGGTATCGGGAGTTACACCCACAGCGGCACCCACTCTTAATCGCCCATGGGCATCTTTACAGGCTTTTGGAAAATTTTTGAATTTTTGGATATCCTTGAAGGTGATCAAACCTACCAGACAACCCTGTTTATTGATAATTGGGAGTTTTTCGATCTTATAATTCTGAAGTATTTCTTCTGCTTTCAGCAAGTCGGTTCCTTCCGGGGCAGTCACCAATTCTTCTTGAGTCATTACTTCCCGAACCGGACGGTTCATGTCCTTCTGAAAACGTAAATCGCGGTTGGTAATAATTCCCTTTAGTTTGTTTTCTGCATCAATAACCGGAATTCCACCGATTTTAAATTCACGCATGATTTGAAAGGCATCTTTCACCAAAGAATTTTCGTGAAGCGTAACCGGATCCTGGATCATACCACTTTCAGAACGCTTCACCTTACGTACTTCATCTGCTTGGGCCTGGATGCTCATGTTTTTGTGCAGCATACCCAAACCACCCGCCTGCGCAATCGCAATTGCCAGTTCGGCCTCTGTCACGGTGTCCATAGCTGCAGAGACCAAGGGTATATTCAAACGGATTTTACGAGTTAACCAGGTACTGGTATCCACATCACGTGGCAATACTTCGGAATAAGCGGGGATTAAAAGTACATCGTCGTAAGTTAGACCTTCGGCGACAAATTTTTGAGGATCGAGCTCCATAGCAAATAATGTTTTAGAATTATTATTTGCCGGACAAAGTTATCGCTTTTCTTTGATAATCACGAATTTATTGCTTGCCAACGATCACTTTTTCAAATTGATCGAAATTAAGATACTGATTGGCCAGGTTTAAAAGCGACTCCGGATCAATGGATCTGAGGGTTTGTACATAGCGATCGTAATAATCGTAACCTAGTCCAAAAAAATAAATGTTCTTGAATTTATCGGCATGTGAAAAAGCATTCTCCAAACTTCCCAGCATGGATCCCATCATGTAATTTTTCACCAAGTGCAATTCCTGCTGATTAACCAATTCGGATCTCAATAAATTAATTTCCTTTTCAATCTCTCCAATTGCTGCATTACAAACCTCTGCACCCACTTCAGAAGCAATGAAGAAATAACCGGCATTTTGTAGCGACACCAAAGCAGAGCCAATGCCATAGGTATACCCTTTTTCTTCACGGATATTCGCCATTAAACGTGAGCCAAAATAACCACCAAGAATGGTATTGAGCACTTGTAATGCAGGAAAATCGGGATGAGTTCTGTTAATGGATACTTGCCCAATGCGGATGGCCGATTGCAAAGCATCTTTTCGCTCGGTTAAATGCAATTCACCTTTACCTGGCAAAAAACTAAACTCATTCTTATGGGGATTACTCTTTGAATTCCAGGTTTGACCGAACTCTCTGTTGAGCAATTTAATCATCTGGTCNTTTACCAAACCTGAAATAATGAGCGTACAATTGGCTGGCTGATAAGCCGTTTGGTAATAGGCCAGCAAGTCAGCCTGTTTCAGTTGATCATAATCTTCTGGTTGTGCCGTATGGCCATACAGAGTCTCTTTGAATAAGATCTGATTGAAGGCCCTTCGGGCGATGAAATCATTTTTTTCTAAACTGACCTGAAGTTTTTGTTTCTGATTACGAACAAAAGTATCTAGTTCATGCTGAGGAAAAATGGCATCCGTTAGTATGTCCCGCAATAAAGGCAAGACCGATTCGAGGTGTTTATTTAAAGTATATAGCACCAGGCTCGAATGATCAAAAGAATAGTCTTTTTGCAGAAAAGCACCATAATAATCCAGTTTTTCAGCCAATTCTGCNGCTGTGTAAGTGGAGGTGCCCTCTTGCAGCAAAGCATTGGTTGCAAATGCCTGGAGTGGTTTAGCGGGATCCCAAGCCACATTTTCGAAAATAAACTCGATGCGAACCAATTCCTGATCTCCTCCATTGATCACAAAAAAAGGCAAGCCATTGTCGAGCCTGGCAGGATTGGCTTTGAGGAGTTCTATATGTTCAACTTCTCTGAAAGCGGGCGCAACACTTCTGTTAATCATGATTTTCTGCTTTATAATACAAGGTGGAAGAGTTTTCTGGACAAAATATTTTCCGAGCAATTTGCCTGATTTCTTCTGCACTTACCCGGAGGTATTTATCTACTTCTTGGTTCAGTTCTGCAGCATCGCCCAGCAGTTCAAAATAGGCCAAATTCATAGCTTTATCCAACAAACTCATCTCCGCAAATACCATCGTAGACTCCATTTTGTTCTTTACTTTATTCAACTCTTCTTCGCTTACTAATTCTGTTTTAATGAGGTCTAATTCCGCCCAAATGGCCTCATCCGCCGACTCCATACTCAAATCGGGGGCAAGTTTGCCCTCCACCACCATTAAACCTGGATCGATACTTCCTAAATGGTAAGCGTTGATATCTGAAAATAACTTTTGCTCTTTCAATAATTTGCGATACAGCCGAGAAGAATTTCCTCTAGATAAAATATCTGACAATAAATCGGCAGCATAATAAGCTTCATCCATTCTCGAAGGCATATGAAATGCTTTGTAAATGGCATTAAGAGGCACCTTCGACTTCACCTCTTCCTGACGGGCGGTAGTCTGAGGCGGTTCTACTGGTAAATTACGCACCGGCTTTACTCCTGCCGGAATAGGGCCAAACCACCGCTCGGCCAATTGCTTTACTTCTGACAATTTAACTGCACCGGCAACCACCATAATGGCATTGGCAGGCACATAAAATTTATGAAAAAACGCCTTAACATCTTCTATTTGCGCATTTTCAATGTGCGAAAGCTCCTTGCCAATGGTGGCCCATTGGTAGGGATGTGCCTGATAGGCCAAGGGACGAAGCTTGAGCCAAACATCGCCATAAGGCTGATTGAGGTAACGTTGCTTAAACTCCTCGCAAACCACATTGCGTTGCACATCCAAACTTCTCTCCGAAAAAGCCAAACTCAACATTCGGTCGCTTTCGAGCCAAAAAGCTGTCTCTAAATTGACTGCTGGCAAGGTGATGTAATAATTGGTGATATCATTGCTGGTAAAAGCATTGTTTTCGCCACCAACCCGCTGCAGGGGCTCGTCATAAGAAGGAATATTAACAGAGCCGCCAAACATAAGATGTTCGAAGAGATGGGCAAAACCAGTTTGATCGGGATCTTCATCTCGGGCACCCACATCATACAAAATATTTAAAACAGCCATTGGTGTGGTTGGATCTTCATGCACCAAAACCTTTAATCCGTTGGCTAATGTGAAACGTTCGAAAGAAACCATATATTTTTGTGAGTTGCTAATTTAATCATTTAAAGACTGCTTTAGGGACCGTCCAAAAATCAAGCCTAAAATATTAGAAAAGGATGATGATGAAGCTTGTTGATGCCTGAAGGCTTTACTTATCTTTGCAATTAGATGAACAGCGCTGAACTCCTAAAACGGGCCTTGAATTTTGACTTTCTTACTGCTGAGGAAGGATTATTCCTTTTTAAAGAAGCCCCTACTACTGAATTGATGTTTGTGGCAAATGAGCTGCGAAAAAAACAAGTGCCACATAACAAGGTGACCTGGATCATCGACCGCAATGTAAACACCACCAATGTTTGTATTGCCAATTGTAAATTTTGCAATTTTTTCCGTAGACCCGGACACGAGGAAAGCTACATAACCGACATCGAGACGTACAAGATCAAGATAGAGGAAACCATTCGTTACGGCGGCGACCAACTGCTATTGCAAGGCGGACACCATCCGGATATGGGACTTCAATTTTATGTAGACCTGTTCAGAGAGCTTAAAAAGTTATATCCGCAGCTTAAATTGCACTCTTTGGGGCCACCCGAAATTGCACACATCGCCAAGCTTGAAAATAAGAGTCATACCGAAGTGCTCAGCGCCTTGATGGAAGCGGGTTTAGATTCACTTCCTGGGGCGGGTGCCGAAATTTTAAATGACAGGGTAAGGCGACTCATCTCCAAAGGTAAATGTGGCGGACAGGAATGGCTCGATGTGATGCGGGCAGCTCATCAATTGAATTTAACTACTTCCGCAACCATGATGTTTGGTCATGTGGAGACCTTGGAAGAGCGTTTCGAACACCTGGTTTGGCTCCGAGAGGTACAAGCTGAAAAACCTGCTGATGCCAAGGGTTTTATTGCTTTTATTCCATGGCCATTCCAAGATGACGGAACGCTGTTGAAAAAAATACGAGGCATCAGCAATCAGGTTACGGGTGATGAATATATCCGGATGATCGCACTTAGTCGCATCATGTTGCCGAATATCAAAAATATTCAGGCTTCCTGGTTAACGATCGGTAAAGAAGTAGCCCAAATCTGTTTGCATGCTGGCGCCAATGACTTTGGTTCCATTATGATTGAAGAAAACGTGGTTTCGGCCGCAGGTGCTCCGCATCGATTCACTTCTAAAGGTATTCAAGATGCCATCAGACAAGCTGGATTTGAACCGCAACTGCGTACTCAGCAATATGAATTCCGCGATTTACCTGAACAAATGGTGGAGCAGGTGATCAATTACTAAACCAGCCATTTGACAGGCTTTCATTATTTACTTAATTTGCCTACCGAATGGAGAATTTAGTTCAACATATTGAAGCCTTGATCTTTTCTGCCGAGCAAAGTATCAGTCTTGAAGAGATTAAAAGTGTGACAGAAGCCGCTTTAGAAGTAAATCTGAGCGTCGATCAGGTTCAAGATGCATTGAATCAGATCAGAGAAAAATATGCTTCACCAACACTTGCTATCAACTTAACAGAACTAGCAGGTGGATATGTTTTCCTGACAAAAAAAGAATTCCATACAACCGTTCATCAGTTACAAATTCACCGTGCCAAGAAAAAATTAAGCCAGGCAGCGGTCGAAACCCTGGCCATCATCGCCTACAGGCAACCCATCACCAAGCTAGAAATTGAGCAAATTAGAGGTGTAAACTGCGATTATACCATACAGAAATTGCTGGAAAAAGAATTGATTGATATTGCCGGCAAGGCCGAAACCGTAGGAAAACCTCTACTTTACCAAACCAGCACACTATTCATGGATTATTTTGGTTTGAAAAATTTGGCCGATCTACCACAGCTCAAAGACATCATGAGCTCTGAAAATGAAATTGGAGAACAAGCAGAGATCTGATTCAATAAAATTTTATTTTGTCCATTTTGAATTGCAAAATCTTACTAATTTTAGGATGTCAACTTTTTCTGATTGCTGATGAAAACGCCCAAAAAGAATATGTCTAAAAAAAGCGCTGCTCCAGCCGAGAAGAAATCTGCTTTGAGCAAACCGAAGCCCCAATCGAATCCTGGCTTAATTGGAGATGAGGATGAGGAAGATTTTGATTTGCCTCTAAATGATGTGGATCTGGATGATCTGGATTCATTTGACGAAGACGACGATTTTTAAATTCGATCTATAGAAAATATTTAGGCATCCGAGGTAATCGGATGCCTTTTTTATACTTATCTCAATGAATATTGTAGAGGTTAACACCCCCAAAGACCAGGCTGATTTCCTGGAAGTTGCCAGAATCATTTATCAGGATGATGAAAACTGGATTTGCCCTTTAGATCAGGAGGTGGCAGCTGTATTTGATCCAAAACTGAATAGTTTTCATCAGCATGGTGTGTGTACCCGCTGGGTTTTAAAATCAGATGATGACAAATTGATTGGAAGAGTGGCGGCTTTCATTAACGACAAAAAAGCGCATCAGCACGAAATCCCAACGGGTGGTATGGGCTTTTTCGAATGTATTGATGACGAGCAAGCAGCCCAACTCCTTTTTGATACTGCAAAAAACTGGTTGAGCGAAAAAGGTATGAAAGCCATGGAAGGCCCCATTAATTTTGGCGAAAACGATACTTTTTGGGGTTTATTGGTAGAAGGATTTACGCCTCCCTCCTATGGTATGAATTACCACAAACCTTATTACCATCAGTTATTTAAAAACTACGGTTTTACCACCCAATACGAACAAATAACCAATCATCTGGATTTACACCTTCCCTTTCCTGAACGATTCACTAAAATCGCAGAATGGGTAAGTGCCAAACCGGGATACCGATTCGAATATTTAAAATCGAGTCAGATAGAAAAATACGCCTTGGATTTTATTGAGATCTATAATGATGCCTGGCAAAATTTCGAAAACTTTGTTCCTTTAGAAAAGCAGGTGGTAATGGAAAGCTTTCAAAAAATGAAAGCCATCATGGATGAGAAACTGATCTGGTTTGCATATGTAAACGACGAACCTGCCTCCTTCGTAGTTATCTTACCCGATGCTAACCAGTTAATCAAATCTTTCAAAGGAAAACTGGGATGGTGGCAGAAAATCCAGTTTGTGTACAAACGCTGGAGAGGGGTATCTCGACTACGTGCCGTGGTAATGGGAACTAAAATCGGTTTTCAGAAACACGGTTTAGAGTCTGCATTATTTATTCAATTGAAGAAATATGTAATGCCTCAAAAGCGGTATAAGGAATTGGAGCTCTCGTGGGTGGGCGATTTCAATGATAAGATGATTGCGATTCATCAAGCTACAGGAGCCAAATTTGGAAAACGGCATTTAACCATGCGTAAGACATTTTAATCGTTCAAAAATGCATAAAAAAAGCCCCTGCATTGCAGAGGCTTTTTTTTATAACATCCAATAATTAGGCCATCACCTTCGCAAGGCGTAACTCCTCATAAAGGTCAATTACTTTTTTCTGCAAGTCAATTACGTCAGCTTCACGCTCCTGTAATTTTTTACTCAGCACTTCTACCTCATTATTGTATTTTTCTTGTTCTTCAGTATCATTAAAAGTCAATAACTGAACAATGCTCATCCCAAATAAAGTTGCGATTTGCTCTAAACGCGATAAATTCACATCCGTAATACCGGTTTCGATCTTAGAAAATGCAGGAATTGAGATGTCTAATTGTTTAGCAACATCTTCCTGGCTCCATGAACGTTGATGTCTCAACAATCTGATTTTTTTGCCTAATGTTTTCATTTAATTGGAATGTTTGGTGTGTGGTAAAATTAATTAAAAGTTTATATTTTTAATAATTTATTTTTTAGTTCTTCTAAATCAATTCCGCCAAAATTACCCGAACTCATGAGTAAAAAGGTTTTATTATTAAAAGGAATTGATCTCAAATATGTTTCGAATTTTTCAAAATTATCAAAAAATTTTAATCTGTCGTTATTAAATGACTTTTTCACGACATTTTCTTCAAAAGGCTGCATTTGTTTTTGCCTAAAAGTATTTTGATCAATAATCACAATCGGCTGGTCTGCCTCGTCCATGGTGTCGGCATATTCTTTTAAAAATTCGGCGTTCAAACTACTAAAAGTGTGTAATTCTATCGCCGCAATTAAATCTCTTTCAGGAAATTGTTGTTTAACCGCATGTATAGTCGCCTTTAATTTAGAAGGCGAATGGGCGAAATCCTTGTAAACAGTTGAATTTTCGGTCATTCCTAAGAGTTCCAAACGTCGAGCTGCTCCTTTGAAACTGGCAATGGCCTGATGAAAAACCTCGGTGGAAATGCCCAGTTTTTCACAAACTTTTTTTGCAGCAGTTAAATTTTGCAGATTATGCTCACCAAAGACTTGCAAAGCAACTTTACCCGCAGGACCGTGTAAATAAGTGATGCCATGCTCAATTTCGTAAGCAGGAATTTGGTAAGGAATCTTCTCAATACCCGTTTGCTTATTGCTAACCAAATTGTTCAGCTCTTCATCTAATTCACAGTAAATCAAACTCCCTCCCGGCTGCAGCGTATCGATGAATAAATCGAATTGTTGGATATAAGATTCCCAAGTGGGGAATACGTTGATGTGATCCCAGGCAATGCCGCTGATCACGCCGATGTGGCCTTGATACAGATGAAATTTAGGTCTCCTATCAATCGGCGAAGCCAGGTATTCATCGCCTTCAATCACGATGATGGGCGCCTCTTCGGTAATTTTCACCATGGTATCAAACCCTTCGAGCTGGGCCCCTACCAAATAATCAAAATCTTTGCCGGCATATTGCAATACATGCAAAATCATCGAAGTAATGGTGGTTTTCCCATGGCTGCCACCGATGACTACACGGGTTTTATTTTTCGATTGCTCATAAATGTATTCCGGGTACGAATAGATCCGTAAGCCCAATTCCTGTGCTTTCAGCAATTCCGGATTATCAACCCGGGCATGCATTCCCAAAATGACCGCATCCAAATCACTGGTGATTTTCTCCGGAAACCAGCCGGCTTCGGCAGGTAGTATATTAAAACGGGCCAGTCGAGATTTAGAAGGCTCATTGATCACATCGTCAGAACCGGAAACCTGATACCCTTTTTTAGCAAGCGCAATCGCCAGGTTATGCATCGCACTTCCGCCTATGGCAATAAAATGTACTTTCATATTAATTCTTAATGAATTTCGCAGCTGTCCAGTCCTTATTTACCCGGTGTTCCTGATAAACCAAATTCAAGGTCGCTGCCTTTTCTTTCAAAATCTCCAGATCTGGATGCTCATAGAAACCACTTAGATATAGTTTGCCTCCCGGGAGAAGCACATCCGAATAACGATCCAGCTGATCGAGCAGAATATTTCGGTTGATATTGGCCAAAATAATATCGTAGGCTTTATCAGGGATGGCTTCTTTTGAACCGCACAAGGCATTGATTTGGCTGCATTGGTTCAAAGCCGTATTTTCCAGGGTACTTTCGTAGCAGAGCGAATCATAGTCAATAGCATCCAGCTCCACAGCACCCAGTTTTTCAGCCAGAATAGCTAAAATGCCTGTTCCACAGCCCATATCTAATACTTTTTTTGACTTGAAATCTTCCTCCAACATCATCGCCATGACAAGCGAAGTAGTTTGATGATGTCCGGTACCGAAGGCCATTTTCGGGTCGATCACGATCTCATATGTAAACTCCGGACGGGCGGGATGGAAAGTGGCCCGCACATAAATTTGATCTGCAATGATGATGGGTTCGAAATTACTTTCCCAAACGGCATTCCAGTTTTGCTGTTCGATTTCTGCAAGGCTAAAATCAAAGGCAAAATCTGCCGAATAGCTTTCCAATAGGGTTTGAAGAGCTAATTGATTGAATTTTTCTGCAGCAATAAAAGCTTTGCAGCCAGTTTCGGTTTCTTCAAACGTGTCAAAACCCAGATCAGCGAGCTCAGCCATCAGGATATCCCGATGGAACGCTTCTCCTATGATTTGAAAAAATTGAACTTCAAGGTAGCTCATCGACCGTTAAAGGTTTTTACGATATCCACGAAATCACGTGATTTGAGGGAAGCCCCACCGATTAATCCACCGTCAATATCTTGTTGAGCGAATAGCTCAGCAGCATTTTTTGGATTACAGCTACCACCGTATAAAATGGTGCAGGCCTCGGCGATTGCAGTATCATATTGTTTGGCAATTTCTTTACGGATGAAAGCGTGAACTTCTTGCGCCTGTTCGGGTGAGGCAGTTAGACCTGTACCAATGGCCCAAACTGGTTCATAGGCCAACACGACCTTAGTAAATGCTTCGGCACTTAAATGAAATACCCCATTTTTCAACTGGTTGGCGATAATGTCGAGAAATTTCCCCGATTCACGTTCCTTTAGGGTTTCACCAATACAAAAAATGGGTTGAAGACCATTTGCCAGTACTGTATCGGTTTTTTCAGCCAATAAGGCATCGGTTTCGCCAAAATACTGACGACGCTCGGAGTGACCTAAAATCACATATTGTGCCCCTACAGAAGCGATCATGGCGGCAGCAACTTCACCAGTAAAAGCACCCGATTCAGCTTGGTGGCAGTTTTGGGCGCCAATGGCAAGGTTTGATGTTCCTTTCGATAAAGCAGCGAGGCTGCTCAGGTGAATGAATGGCGGGCAAACGATCACTTGTTGATCGCCAAGGACTTCGTCCTGCACCATGGTTAAAATCTCAGAAAAAAGGGCCATACCAGAGGTATAGTCCTGATTCATTTTCCAGTTTCCTGCAACAATCTTCTTTCTCATATTTTTTGGATGGAGATTTAAAATCTCCGATGCTGTTCTGTTAGTTCGAATACTTTGCTCAAAATATCCTTTTCTGTTTGATCGAATGTTCTATTTCGTCGTTGATACACCAATTCGGCAGTTTCAAAAACTTTGTTCAGTGCATATACTTCATAGCCTTGGGCGCCTCCCCAGGCAAAATCTGGAACGAAATTGCGTGGATAGCCGGCACCAAATACATTGGCACTTACGCCCACCACCGTTCCGGTATTGAACATGGTATTGATGCCACATTTGGCATGGTCGGCCATGATGAGCCCGCAGAATTGCAAGCCAGTTTTTCTAAAACTCTGTTTCTTGTAATCCCACAAACGGACTTCGGCGTAATTATTTTTGAGGTTAGAGTTATTCGTATCGGCGCCGATGTTACACCATTCTCCCAATACCGAATTGCCGAGAAATCCTTCGTGGCCTTTAGACGAATAAGCCTGCAATACCGAATTACTCACTTCACCGCCCACCCGGCAATGCGGACCAATGGTGGTGGCTCCGTAAATTTTGGAGCCCATCTTCACCTGTGAGTTTTCACACAAAGCAAAAGAGCCACGTATGTGACTTCCTTCCCATACCTGGGTGTTTTTGGCCAAATAAATCGGACCTTCCAATGTGTTAAAAGTACTGCAATAAGCCACAGCACCCTCTTCTGCAAAGAAATCATCCCCCAATATGGTATTGGTATGGTCAATCGAGGCGGATGTACGTCCGGATGTGAGCAGTTTGAAATCCTTACGAAGTTCTATGTCGTTGAGCTTAAACAAATCTTCCGGATAGCTGATCTTCACAAAATCATGCTCGTAAGTAATTGATTTATATGATTTGGAATCATTTTCGAAAGACTGAACACCTTCGGCATCTAGGCGAAGGGCGATGAGTAGTTCATCTTGAACTAAAGCTTCTCCTGATTTCAAGCCATTCACCGCAGAACAAAGACCTTCATCGGGGCAAACCGAACCGTTGATCAATAAATTATCCGCATCGATTTGCAATGGAAACTTTGGCTGTAAATAATCTACCGTTTTAAAAGATACCGGTTGATCCGAAAATCGTTTAGCCCATTTCTCGGAAATGGTTAAGATCCCGATTCGCAAATCGGCCACAGGCCGCGTATAGGTCAGGGGAAGGAGACACTCGCGTGATGGGTCGTCAAAGAGGATGATGCGCATTTAACAAAAATAAAAAAAGTCCCGACTGTTGGGCCGGGACTTCGGTATATTTTGCGTTTGATTACTTCTTGTTTGCGTAACGATTTTTGAATTTGTCGATACGACCAGCGGTATCCACCAATTTCATCTTACCGGTGAAGAATGGATGTGAAGTATGAGAAATCTCCAATTTTACCAATGGATATTCATTTCCATCTTCCCATTTGGTGGTTTCTTTAGTTTCAATGCATGATTTGGTTAAAAAAGCATAGTCGTTAGACATGTCTTTGAAAACCACTAATCTATAGTTTTTTGGATGTAAATCAGCTTTCATCTTCTTTCAATATCTTTTTTGAGAGGGGCAAATATAGCGTAAAAAGTCAAAACAAAAAATTCAAAACGTAAAAAATATCAGGATTTAATCTCCTGACAAAGTTCAACCAAAACGCCATTGGCATCTTTTGGATGCACAAAGCAGACCAATTTATTGTCTGCTCCCATTTTTGGCTGCTCGTTCAATATGGTAAATCCTTCCTTTCTTAAACGATCCATTTCTGCATAAATATCATCTACAGCAAATGCCAGGTGATGAATTCCTTCACCCCGTTTTTGTATGAATTGATAAATAGCACTCTCTTCAGCAGTAGCCTCCAAAAGCTCTACCTTACTATCTCCCACTTTAAAAAATGCAGTATTGACATACTCTGATGCAACCTCTTCAATTTTGTAGTGTTTGACCCCAAGTAATTGCTCGTAAGTCTTGCAGCTGCTGTCCAAATCTTTAACCGCAATACCAATATGTTCGATTTTTTTCATTTCCTGAACTTTACAACAAAAATGACGATTTTATGGCGAATTCACCACGTAAAACAACATTTTCTGAAAAGTATTTTTTCTATCTTTGTATCTGAATTTAAACTGATTCCAAATAAAACAGATGAAAATACCTGTATATCTTGATAATAATGCAACGACACCCATGGATCCAAGGGTGTTGGAAGCGATGTTGCCATATTTTACCGAAAAATTCGGGAATGCGGCCAGCCGCAACCATGCTTTCGGCTGGGCTGCTGAAGAAGGTGTAGATTATGCCCGCGAACAAGTGGCTCAATTGATTGGCGCCAATGAAAAAGAAATCATTTTCACTTCTGGTGCTACTGAAGCCGACAACCTGGGAATTAAAGGTGTTTTTGAAATGTATCAGGATAAGGGTAATCACATCATCACCGCTGTAACTGAACACAAAGCAGTTTTAGATACTTGCAAACATCTTGAAAAACAAGGTGCCAAAGTAACTTACCTGCCTGTCAAAGAAGACGGTTTAATTGATTTGAAAGAATTAGAAGCTGCCATGACCCCACAAACCATTTTGGTTTGCATCATGTACGGCAATAACGAAATAGGCGTGATCCAACCGGTGAAAGAAATTTCTGCCATTGCTCACAAGCACGGCGCTTTATTCATGACCGATGCCACTCAGACAGTTGGAAAAATTCCTGTAAATGTGGATGCCGATGGTATTGACCTGATGGCATTTACCGGCCACAAAATGTACGGACCGAAAGGTGTTGGTGCCCTGTACGTTCGTCGTAAAAACCCGAGAGTAAAAGTAACTGCACAAATGGACGGCGGTGGTCACGAGCGTGGCATGCGTTCGGGCACACTCAATGTTGCAGGAATTGTAGGTTTTGGGAAAGCAGCAGAAATTTGCCGTTTGGAAATGGATGCTGAAGCAAAACGTTTAGCTGCTCTACGCAATAAATTACAATCATCACTATTAGAGTTAGAAGAAAGTTATGTGAACGGTAATACAGAACATCGTTTACCACATGTGGCGAATATCTCTTTCAAATATGTTGAAGGTGAAGGTTTGATGATGGCCATGAAAGATTTGGCAGTTTCATCCGGTTCTGCATGTACTTCTGCTTCTTTGGAGCCATCTTACGTATTAAAAAGTTTAGGCCTCTCTGATGATTTGGCACACTCTTCGATACGTTTTGGTTTAGGACGTTTTACCACCGAAGAAGAAGTAGATTATGCAATTCAAGTCACCAAAAAAGCGGTGAACCATTTACGCGACCTTTCTCCACTGTGGGAAATGTTTAAAGAAGGTATCGACCTGGATAAGGTTGAATGGGTTGAACATTAATATTTAAAGAAATATAAGATTATGGCATATTCAGATAAAGTAATTGATCATTACACCAATCCACGCAACGTGGGTACGCTCGATAAAAGCAAAAATAATGTGGGTACTGGCTTAGTTGGTGCACCAGAATGCGGTGACGTGATGCGTTTACAGATTGAAGTAGACAGCAATAATGTAATTACCGACGCCAAGTTTAAAACTTTCGGCTGTGGTTCTGCTATTGCTTCTTCTTCTCTTGCAACCGAATGGTTAAAAGGTAAATCCATTGATGACGCTATCGCCATTGATAACATGGATATCGTAGAAGAATTGGCTTTACCACCGGTAAAAATCCACTGTTCTGTATTAGCAGAAGATGCGATCAAAGCAGCTATTAACGATTACCGTGTAAAAAATGGCTTGGCTCCTATTGAGTCAGAAAAAAACCATCACTAAGACAAAACCATGGTAAGCGTTACCGATAAAGCCAAAGAAAAAGTGGAAAGCCTAATGCAAGAAGCAGGCTTAGACCACTCTTATTTCCTGCGTGTTTCTGTGCAGGGTGGTGGCTGCTCGGGTTTAACTTACAAATTAGATTTTGACAACGAAGAAAAGGCTGGCGATCAGTTTTTTGAAGATAAAGGTGTCCGCATGGCATTGGATATGAAATCTTTTCTTTACCTGGCAGGTACAGAACTAGATTTTACAGATGGCCTGAATGGCAAAGGATTCAACTTTAACAATCCAAATGCCAGCAGAACCTGCGGATGCGGCGAAAGTTTTTCAGTTTAATAAGGGTTAATTAACACATAAGAGGGCAAAGAAATTTGCCCTTTTGTTTTTTAGACCGATTGTGTATTATTGCTAACTAACCAATCCCTTAATTAACCAATAAGGATATGAGTTTAATTAACGAACATACTACCATTCCTAAACTTTTGAGGAATGTAATTCAACACGTACATCCAGAGAATCATACTTTTCTAAAGCATAAAGTTGGAGCCAATTGGGAAGAAATTTCTTTCAAAAAGGTCTTAGATACTGCTGATGCAATCTCCAGCTACTTGCTTGATATCGGTATAAAAAAAGGAGACCGTCTTGCGCTGATCATTGAAAACTGCCCGGATTATATTTTTTACGATCAGGCATTACAGCAGATTGGTGCAGTAAACGTTTCTGTATACCCTACCCTCAGCGAAAATGAGATTGAATATATTTTAAAAGATTGCGGAGCCAAAACAATTTTAGTGGGCAACCCCTATCTATTCCGTAAAATTTTAAAAATTAGCAATAACTGTCCCGACTTGATCAGGATTGTTCCTGCTTTCGACGATTACCAGAAATACCTGGAAAAACAAAGCATCAATGCAGGTATCCTATCCTTCAAGGAACTGATTAAAGAAGGTGAGCAAACCCTTGATGTACATCGTAAAGAATTAAATATTTTGAGAGATGAGGTGCTTCCAAGCGATCTTTCCTCGCTAATTTATACTTCTGGTACCACTGGCACTCCAAAGGGCGTGATGCTCACCCATTCAAATTTTGTGGAAAACGTACGGGTCTGCCTACAACAGATCCCAGTGATAGATCATAACGAAACCTTTCTCTCGTTTTTACCACTATCTCACGTTTTTGAACGAACAGCGACCTACCATATTTGCTGTGCCATGGGCTGTACCATTGCCTTTGCCCAAAGCCTCGAATTGCTGGCAAAAAACATGACTGAAGTTAGCCCAACCATCATGGCTTGTGTACCTCGCTTGCTGGAACGTATCCATGATAAAGCCATGAAAAATGGCACTGCAGCCGGTGGTATCAAAGCTCATATTTTCTTGTGGGCTTTAAAAACTGGGCAAAACTACCGCGAAATACTCGAGTCGGGCAAGAAACCGGGTGCATTACTTGGTCTGCAACAAAAACTCGCCGAAAAGTTAGTTTTCAGCAAAATCAAAGAGAAAACGGGTGGACGCCTCAAGTTCATGATTTCAGGTGGTGCGGCTTTACCTAAAAATATTGGAGAGTTTTTCGGCAATTTGGGCATCAAAATCTTAGAAGGTTTTGGTTTAACCGAGACTTCGCCGGTGATGTCAGTAACCGAATACCATCGTCAGGTGTATGGCACCGTTGGCCGTGTAATTCCAGGCATAGAAGTCGGTATTCAGGATGTTGAAACCAAAGAATTGATCACCGTTCAGGATCACGATAGTTTCAACGAAATTTTTGAATGTGGCGAGGGAGAAGTAGTAGTCCGTGGGCATTGTGTGATGAAAGGCTACTGGAACAAACCGGAAGAGACTGCTAAAGTGATCGACAAAGATGGCTGGTTCCATACCGGAGATGTGGGCCGCTTTTTCAAAGGCAACCTCCAGATTACAGACCGGATCAAGAATATGCTGGTGAATGCCTATGGTAAAAACATCTATCCAACTCCGGTAGAAAACACTTACCTCAAGAGTCCGAAAATTGAGCAGATCTTTTTAATCGGCGATAAACGCGAATACATTACGGCTATTTTGGTGCCCGCTCGCGAAACCCTGCAGGAAACCTTCAAACTAAAAGATGAATTTTTCAATCAGTCGGAGGCCTTCATCAGCGATGAAAATATCCTGAGCTGGGTAGAAGACGACATTAAACATCTCTCTAACGAATTGGCCAAATTTGAACGAATCAAACACTTCAAATTGAAAAGAAATCCATTTACCATCGAAGATGGAGAAATGACGCCTACTCTGAAAACCAAACGTAAGGTGATTGAGCAAAAATATGCAGCTGCAATTGATGAGCTGTATGCCGAAGAAATGGCATAAAAACGCTATTTTTGCACAAATTTTAAACACGAAATGAGTATAGGTTTATCTGAACAGGAGATTTTACGCCGGGAGGCGATGGCTGAACTACGGAATTTGGGCATTGACCCTTATCCAGCGGAGGCTTTTGAAGTGAATGCTTTTGCCAGCGACATTAAGGAGAACTACGAACGCGATAAAACAGCCTATAAGAACATCAGCATCGCTGGTCGCATCATGAGCCGACGCATCATGGGCAGTGCTTCTTTTGCCGAGATTCAGGATTCGACCGGTCGTATTCAGGTATACCTGAACCGCGATGAAATCTGTCCTACTGAGGATAAAACCTTGTACAATACTGTATTCAAAAAATTACTAGACATCGGTGATTATGTGGGCATACAGGGTTATGTTTTCACCACACAAACGGGCGAAATTTCGGTGCATGTGACTTCGCTCAAGGTGCTTTCGAAATCGCTGAAACCACTACCCATTGTAAAACGCGATGAGGAAGGCAATATTTACGATGGCTTTACCGACCCGGAGCTGCGCTACCGCCAGCGTTATGTGGATTTGACGGTAAACCCCGAGTTAAAGCATATTTTCATGAACCGCTCGAAGGTGATCAACACCATGCGGAATTATTTCGACAGCCAAGGCTGGATGGAGGTAGAAACGCCAATCCTGCAGCCGGTGCATGGCGGTGCGGCAGCCCGTCCATTTAAAACGCACCACAATACGCTCGACATGCCTTTGTTCTTGCGTATTGCCAATGAATTGTACCTGAAACGCCTCATCGTAGCGGGTTTTGACGGGGTGTATGAATTTGGCAAGATGTTCCGCAACGAGGGCATGGACCGTACACACAACCCGGAATTTACTTCGATGGAGATTTATGTGGCTTATAAAGATTATGTGTGGATGATGGCCATGGTGGAAGAATGTTTAGAGAAAGTGGCTACCGCGATTCATGGTACGCCGAAAGTAAAGGTGGGTGAACACCTGATCGATTTTGCCGGACCGTATGAGAAATTGTCGATGTACGATTCGATCAAAAAATACACCGGAATTGATATTTCTGAAATGGATGAGGCCGGCCTACGCAAAACCTGCAAAGAATTGGGCATTGCCGTAGACGATACCATGGGCCGGGGCAAGCTAATCGACGAGATTTTTGGAGAAAAGGTAGAGGCCAATCTGATTCAGCCGACTTACATCACCGATTATCCGATTGAGATGACGCCTCTGGCGAAGAAACACCGTAGCAAAGATGGTTTGGTGGAGCGCTTCGAATTATTTGTGATGGGTAAGGAAATTGCCAACGCCTACTCTGAACTCAACGACCCGATCGACCAGCGAGAGCGTTTCGAAGACCAGCTGAAACTGGCCGACCGCGGTGATGAAGAAGCCATGGCCATGGACGACGACTTTTTACGTGCCTTGGAATATGGCATGCCGCCTACATCGGGCTTAGGTATTGGCATTGATCGTTTGGTAATGTTGATGACCAACCAAAGCACTATACAAGAAGTATTGTTCTTCCCGCAAATGCGACCGGAGAAAAAGGCTAAAATTTCCTCTGCAGAAGATTTTGTAGCGGTTGGTGTTCCTACAGAATGGGTGCCCGTAGTGCAAAAAATGGGCTTCTTAACCGTGGAAGAATTAAAAGCAGCCAACCCGAACAAAGTATTCAATGACCTCGGGGGCATGCGCAAGAAAATGAAACTGGACATCACTATGCCTGCCAAAGAAGTGGTGATGGCCTGGTTTGAATAAAAAAAGCCCTCCGAATTCCGGAGGGCTTTTTNGTTATCTGTAACCTCTCACCTGTTGGGTGCGGTCGAGTTGACCCATTTGCGCTTGCATCATCTTGATCTGATCGGCTAATAACTTGTTCTTGTCCGCTTTCTTAGCTTCCTGCAATAATTGAGTGGCTTCACGTTTGTTGCGCTTGGCCATGGCAATACCCGCCAAACTCAATTTAGCCAAGGCAATATTGTGATCCATAGTCATACCGTAGGAAAGGGCACGTTTGAAATATTTTTCCGATTGCATCGGTGCTTTGCGGCTTTCGATCAATCCTAAAAGTAAGTGATAGTAACCATACTGCACACTGATCAACTCACGCTCGTAATTTTTAATTTTATTCAGCCATGCTTGGGCTTTGTCCATATTTTCTTTACGCAAGAAGTATTGCGCAATCAGCATTTTTTCATTGAAGAAAAAAGTAACGAAAATGAGGATGGCAACTAAAATGCCAACAATACCCCATCCCCAAAACCCGAAAACAATCCCGGCAATAGAACCACCCAAAAGGGCAATTGCAGCAATCAGTCTAATAATATTTGGCATGATATGTGGTTTTTAGTGCATCAAATATCCGATAAATCTGTCAAATTAAACGCATCAAAAAGTATATTTGGATAATCATGGCAGCGAATCTTCCTCTTTCTTGGAAAACTCACTTAGATTCCGAATTCGAAAAGGACTACATGCTGCAATTGAAAACATTTCTGGCCAGCGAAAAGCAAAACGGCTTTGCCATATTCCCAAAAAATGAGGAGGTGTTCAATGCATTTAACCATACGCCGTTTGATGCGGTAAAAATTGTCATCCTGGGGCAAGATCCTTACCATGGTGTCGGTCAGGCGCATGGACTTTCTTTCTCCGTTCGTAAAGGGGTGACCATTCCTCCTTCTTTGCAGAACATCTACAAAGAATTACAAACAGACATCCCGGGATTCCAATATCCGCCACATGGCGAACTCACACAGTGGGCCGATCAGGGCGTGCTCCTGCTCAATGCCACGCTCACGGTCAGATTGAGCCAAGCAGGCTCCCATCAAAATAAAGGCTGGGAGCAATTCACCGATCAAGCAATTGCATCATTAAGTGAACACCGTGAAGGTTTAATTTTTATGCTCTGGGGAAGATTTGCACAAAACAAAATCCCACTGATTAATACTAACAAACATCATGTGTTAAAAGCCGCACACCCCTCTCCTTTCTCGGCTTACAATGGCTTTTTCGGTTGCAAACACTTCTCAAAAGCCAACGAGATTTTAGTACAGCAGGGTAAATCGCCGATTGATTGGCAGATCAAATAGTCAATTTTTAGACTTCATTCTAAATTTTGACTCAATTTTTAGCAACATTTAGACTAATCTAAATTTTTAATTAGATTTGTTTAAAATTACAATTGATGAATTCTTTCACGGAAGAAAATTACCTGAAAACCATTTTCCATTTGAGTGAGAAGTCCGATGCGCCCGTTGCAACCAATAGCATCTCGGAGGTGATGGGCAACAAAGCGGCTTCGGTAACGGATATGCTGAGGAAGTTAGCGGAAAAAGGCTTGATAAACTATGTTAAATATCAAGGGGTGAGTTTGACAAAGAAAGGTAGAGAAACCGCCATCGCCATTATTCGTAAACACCGGCTGTGGGAGGTTTTTTTGGTGGAAAAATTAGCTTTTAAATGGGATGAAGTACACGAGATTGCAGAGGAACTGGAGCACATCAAAGCACCGGAACTGGTAGATCGGCTGGATGAATTTTTGGGGCATCCCACTCACGATCCACATGGCGATCCCATCCCGAATAGTCGCGGAGAGTTTCAAAAGAACGAATGGATCATCCTCGCGAAAATGAATCCCGGACAAACTGGAATTCTTTCTGGTGTGAGCGAACACTCTTCGGTGTTTTTACAATACCTGGAGCAACAGGGTCTACTGCTCGGCACCCGAATCAAACTGGAAGAGATTATGGCTTTTGATGGATCATTAAAACTATTAATCAATCAGAATCAAAGTTTATCCATCAGCCGTGAGGCAGCAAAAAATCTATTGATGCTAAATGAAAACTAAACATAAAACATCCTTGAGCGAAGTGCATGCTTCGGTGAACATCACCAACAAGACCGGTTACAGAAAACTATTTGCATTTCTGGGCCCTGCTTATTTGGTGAGCGTGGGCTATATGGACCCTGGAAATTGGGCTACCGATATTGCAGGGGGCAGTCAGTTTGGTTATCAGCTGATTTGGGTATTACTCATGTCGAATTTAATTGCGGTCTTATTACAAACTTTGAGCGCCCGCTTAGGCATTGTTGGGGGCATGGATTTGGCTCAGGCTTCCAGAAATGCTTATCCCACATGGACCAATTATCCATTGTATGTACTGGCACAAATTGCCATAGTGGCCTGCGATTTGGCCGAAATCATTGGAATGGCCATTGGATTGAACCTGCTTTTCGGCCTACCGCTCATCTGGGGAATCTCTATTACCATTTTTGACACCATCTTATTACTCTTTTTATTACACAAAGGCATTCGATTGATGGAGAGTTTCATCATCTCNATGGTATTTGTGGTAGGTGTTTCCTTTTTAATGGAGATGTTCATTGTNCAGCCTGCCACCGCAGAGATTTTGACCGGATTTAAACCATCGGTGCTCAGCGGAGAGGCCTTATACATTGCTATCGGGATTATTGGCGCAACGGTTATGCCACATAATTTGTACCTGCACTCTTCATTAGTACAAACCAGAAAGATAGAACGAAGCGAAAAAGGAATTAAGGAGGCCCTTAAATTCAATTTGATGGATACTACCATTGCCCTCAACCTGGCATTTTTAGTCAATTCTGCTATCCTGATTCTTGCCGCAGCCGCTTTTTACAAAAATGGTTTATACGAAGTCGCTGAAATTCAAGATGCGCATCAGTTATTGAAACATATATTCGGATCGTTGGCTCCAACCCTTTTTGCCATTGCGCTCATTGCGTCTGGACAGAGCTCCACCATTACCGGCACTTTAGCTGGACAAATTGTAATGGAGGGCCATTTAAACTTACGTATTCAACCATGGCTGCGTAGGCTGATCACCCGTTTACTGGCCATTATACCGGCATTTTTAACCATCATTTATTTTGGTGAAGAATCACTCGGAGCATTGCTGGTTTTAAGTCAAGTGGTATTGAGTTTACAATTGGGCTTTGCCATCATTCCATTGATTCATTTCAACTCCGACAAAAAACTGATGGGCCAATTCAGCATCAAAACTTGGGTCAAAATCCTGGCTTGGATCAGTGCTATCATCATTATCGGTTTAAACGTCAAATTGGTTTTTGAAGAGATTTTAGGCTGGTTGGCAAGCGCCGAAAGCACTTGGTGGATCTATGGCCTGGTCATCCCATTTGCTATTGGAGTTGGTTTGTTGTTGTTATATATCTTGATTTATCCCTTATGGAAATCAGAATCGGGCAAAACGATGCACATTCCTCATGGAGAGGCTCAGGCAATTGATGGCATTAAGCCTATCAACTACGAGAAGATTGGCATCACTGTCGACTTTTCAGATAAAGACCTAGACACCCTCAGACATGCGGTACTGCAAGGCGGCAAAAATGCAAAATATACACTGATCCATGTGGTTGAAACCGCCGGAGCACGCTATCATGGAGAAGAAGTAATGGATTTGGAGACCGGGGTTGATATCGAAAACTTAAGAAAATACCAAGTCAATCTTAAGGATTTGGGCTATGTAGCCGATTTTCAAATTGGTTATGGTGCTACGGCCAAAGAAATTGTAGATATTGTAAATGCAGAACAAATCGATCTCTTGGTGATGGGGGCACATGGCCATCGGAACTTAAAAGATCTCATTTTTGGAACCACCGTAAACAAAGTAAGACATCTGGTAAACATTCCGGTGCTAATCGTTAATTAAAAAAGAATGAGAAAAATCTGTTTAATATGCTGCTTTTTGTTCTCTCAAGCTTTTGCTCAGCAAAGCTCGAACATAAAAAAGCAATTTCACCTGTTTAAGCCTACTCCAAAAAATTTAATGCGGGCTTTAGAAACTGACCGACCGGATATTACCGAAAGTGCCTATTCAGTAGATGCTGGACATTTTCAAATTGAAACTGACTTGTTTAAGACGGTTAAAAACGGTACCAGAAGCAATCATACCAGACAAAATTTCTATAACCTGGCTAATCTGAAAATTGGGCTGACTAATCACTCCGACTTGCAATTGGTAGTTGAAAATTACGTGACTGAAAAAGTAAGGGTGGGAGATCAGTTAAGCAGGAGCCGAGGTTTTGGACAATTAACACTTCGGTATAAACATAATTTATGGGGAAATGATGAAGGTAAAACAGCTTTGGCGGTGATGCCCTACCTCAGTTTTCCGACGGGTAAATTCGTCGAACATCAAAATGTGGAAGGCGGAATTATTTTTCCATTTGCAATGAGTTTAAACGATGATTGGGGCATGGGCGCACAAGCTCAAATAGATTTCATTAAAACGGAATCGGGATATGATCAACAGGTATTGAACTCGATAACCTTTGCAAGAGATTTTGCTAAAAACTGGAATGCCTTTATAGAAAGTTACTATACCTATCAACTGAAAGCAGCAGTATTCAATCTTTCAGTAAATGGGGGCGTTTCTTATTCCATTTCCGATAATTTGAAATTAGACGCCGGATTTAACTACGGCCTTACCAAAAACACAGATAAAGTTTATTTCACCGGATTTTCTTTCAGATATTAGCGCAAAATTTGAGTCATGTCTGGCGATCTGAATATCCGTAACAAAAAAGCCTACTTTGAGTATCATATCCTCGAAGAGTTTGTTGCTGGAGTTAAGTTGCTGGGCACGGAAATCAAATCGATACGAGAAGGAAAAGCAAACATCAACGATGCCTTTTGCGCTTTCCTAAATGAACAGTTGTATGTAAGAAACATGCACATTGCAGAATACTCACACGGATCGTTCTACAACCACGAGGCTAAACGCGATCGTGTTTTACTACTCAATAAAAAAGAATTGAACAGGCTCAAGGCTAAAACTGAAGAAAAAGGGTTCACCATCATCCCTTTAAAAATGTTCATAAGCGACCGCGGATATGCCAAATTACTCATCGGCTTGGCACAGGGTAAAAAACTCTACGACAAACGTGAAAGTTTAAAAGAGCGTGATGCAAAGATCGAACTGCAAAGGGTAATGAAACGCTAAAACTACCAAGCCTGGTCGCCAACTAAGGGCACAAAACGGAAGGTATCCAACACAATTTTTTCGTATTCCGTTTCGGAGACACGCAAAACAGTCACCATTTTCTGTTCTTTGCTATCTCCTACCGGGATGACCAAAATTCCGCCAATTTTAAGCTGCTTCAATAAAACTTCGGGCACTACGGGAGCCCCTGCAGTCACCAAGATTTGGTCATAAGGTGCATGTTCAGGAATACCTAATGATCCATCTCCCAGAAAAAATTCTGGTTGATAGCCCATTTTGGGCAGCACTTCTTTGGTGCGTTCGTATAATTTCTCCTGACGTTCAATGGTGTATACTTTGGCTCCTAGCTCCACTAAAATGCAGGTTTGATAGCCAGATCCGGTACCAATCTCTAAGACCTTATTCCCTTTACGAACATGCAGTAGTTCAGTTTGATAGGCCACAGTATAAGGCTGAGAAATGGTTTGTCCTTCGCCGATTGGGAAAGCAATGTCCTTATAAGCCTGATTCCAGAAAGTTTCATCAAAAAAATAATGACGGGGAACTTTCCCGATGGCCGCGAGTACTTTCTCATCAGCAATGCCACGCTCTTTTAACAAAGCCACCAGTTTTTTTCGTGCTCCCTGTTCCCGGTAATTATCAATCAGTTTATAAGCCATCTCACATTATATTTCGCAGCAAAAATAAAAAGCCATTAATAAGGATCAACATCTATTTGAATAATACTGCCCTTGGCCATTGCTTCGGTTTCAAATTTTTGAATGATTTGTTGTAGTGCCACCTTCAGTTTTTGAACCGACACCCCCTCTTTCTCCACCTTGATCAGTATCTTCTGAATATAATAATTTCGTATCCTGCTCACCAGCGGTGCTTCGGGGCCCAAAACACGATCTCCAAATTGCTGTTTTAAAATCAAAGCAAAATGATTGGCTATCCGATTCAATTTAGACTGGTCTTTATGTTTGATGTCTAAATTAATCAATCGATACATGGGTGGATATTGGTAATTTCTTCGCTCGATAAGTTCTGTCTCAAACAATTGCTCATAATCGTTATTGAGTACCTGCTGCAACACGCGGTGTTGGGTATCGTAAGCCTGGATGATCACCTTCCCCTGCTGGTCACGAC
>JGI25921J50272_10000039_pt1 | contig 36779 bp, 31 predicted proteins | sample LauGreSu1BDMLBSD_2_FD_50272 | JGI IMG/M metagenome (IMG submission 50272) | reverse complement strand
GCTCAACGCTATCATTTGCACAAACTAAGAAAGCAGCAGCAGTTAGCCAATCGGCTTCAAAATCCATTGCTATGCAAAGTTTGGATGGTTCTCCAACTACCAAAGGAAAATGGCTTGTTGGGCCATCCATTAGTATCATTTCCACAAGTCAGGATGATGGGACTAATGTTTTTAAAACCAGTTCGTTAGGGTTTCAACCTGAAGTCGGTTATTTTATCAAAGATCAGCTTTCTATTGGATTAGCTGTCGGCTTAGGCACTTATCAAACTAAACAAGATGGAACCGCAGAAGAAAAAAATTCAAGCTTTTTTGTTGCCCCGACCTTGAGGTATTACCTGCCTATTTCCCCGAAATTTCATTTTTTAGGAAAATTAGAAGTGCCGTTTGGGACACGAAAAACAACTCTTTCTGGTGGGGTAGATGTAGATATTAAATCTACCAGTTTGGGTGTGAAGGCAATCCCAGCTTTTGCTTTCTTTCCGAGTGGTAAAATCAGCATAGAAATGTCTTTGGGAAATCTTTATTTTAAGTCAGAAAAACAAGGTGATAAAACCGATAATTCTTTTGGTTTTGCCTTATTGGATCAAACTAATTATGAAGGTATGCCTTCTTTAGGTGTGAAATGGCACCTTGGTAAATAATTTTAATAAGTTGTTTGTTCAAAGCCTTCCCGAATCGGGAGGGCTTTTTCTATTTCACAAAAATTAAACTTACCAACAGATGTGGAAAACCATGAAATATAATTAATAGTTATTAAAAATGCTTAACAATAACTTTATGTTGTTAATCTAAACCAATTATTAACCAAAAAACAACATTATGAAAAAGTTATTTTTAGCAACTTTTATTCTTGTAGCACTTGCTTTCACTGCTTCTGCTCAAACTGAAAAAGGGACAAAATTATTGGGTGGTAACGCCGGTTTTATGTCTCATGACGGTAACACACAATGGAACCTCAGTCCTGAAGTAGGAACTTTTGTAAAAGACAATTTTGCAATTGGAGCCTTCTTAGACATTATGGATTTTGGCGACGGAAGTATGACTAATTTAGGTGCTTATGTAAAGCCCTATTTTGGAAAAGCAGAAAACGGAAAGATGTTCGCCAAAGCAATGTTGGGAAGTATGGATTCTGATTTTTCGTATGGAGCCGGTTTAGGGTATGCAGCATTTTTAAATAAATCTGTTGCCTTAGAATTTGGTGCGAACTACGATAAAATTGGAGATATGAAAGGAATGTTCGGTCTGGGTATCGGATTCCAAATTCATTTCAAAAAATAAATAAGAAAGTACTCAAATGCAAAAAGCCCTTCCGAATTCGGGAGGGCTTTTTGTTTGATTTTAATTAATTTCGATCAAAAATTATTCAGTGTTTGCCCTACTCAAAAAAGAATTAGCTGCTTTTTTTAGCTCACAAATTGCCTATATCAGCATTGGTCTTTTTCTGTCGATCTCGGGTATTTTACTCTGGATTTTCCCCGATTACAGCATTTTGGTGGCTGGTTATGCCAGTCTGCAGACTTTTTTTGAACTGGCGCCCTACCTCTTTCTATTCCTTATTCCGGCTATCAGCATGCGGTCTTTGGCAGAAGAACGAAAAGATGGCACGGATGAATTATTACTCACTCAACCCTTGAGTATTTTTGAAATCATCGGGGCGAAATACCTCGCTATTTGTTTCATCTGTTTACTTAGTTTGCTGCCAACTTTATTTTATGTTTTTACAATTGACCAACTGGGGACAGAGAGGGGTAATTTAGACTTTGGGGGTACGTTTGGCGCCTATCTTGGATTATTGTTGATATCCGCAACATGGGCTGCTATCGGCATTTTTGCTTCTTCCATCACCAAAAATCAAGTGAGTGCCTTTTTGCTCACAGCCGGATTGGCTTTTTGCTTATTCGTAGGTTTCGACTTGCTCAGCACTTGGTCCCTGTTAAATACAGTGACGAGTTTTCTTCAAGACTTAGGCATGCAGCGCCATTATCAATCGATGAGTCGCGGGGTATTGCTGAGCAATGATGTATTTTATTTTCTGGACATCATTTTGGTTTTCTTGCTTTTAGCCAGTTATCAGCTAGATAAACGTTTAATATCGGCTATAAAATCCAATAAAAAGTTTAAACTTTTCATTCTTGCTTTTATCGCTCTTCATTTACTAAGTATCCTTCGCCCTCTGAGGTACGATTTTACAGCAGAAAAACGCTACACTTTGTCTAAGACTTCTATAAATGCAGTTCGCAAATTGCAGAGTCCTCTCCAGGTGAATATTTATTTGAGCGGTGAGCTGCCCACAGGTTTCCGGCAATTGAGTCAAGCCAGTCGTGATTTATTGAGAGACTTGGAAGCTGAGGCCGAGCAGCCGGTAAAAGTTTCTTTCATCGATCCGAATGAAGGAGATGCCGCAGAGCGTGAAAAAACCTTACAGCTCTTGTATGAGCAGGGCATCCAGCCAACCAATTTGAGTGTAAAAACTGAAGAGGGGATCACTCAGAAACTTATTTTTCCCAAAGCGCAGCTGGCATATCAAGGTAAAAAAATAGTGGTGGATTTATTGCAGTCGAGAATGGGAACATCACCAGCCATAGTTCTGAATCAATCCATCGAAAATTTGGAATATGTCTTTATCAGGGCCATCAACCAAATGTTAAAATCAGAAAAACCAAGAATCGGATTCACAGAAGGTCATGGAGAACTGAATGATGTAGAATTAAGTGATGCGATGAGCTCATTGGAGGAAGGTTTTACAGTTGGGCGGGTAAATCTTCAACAAATTAGCCGTGCTGGTTTAGATCAAATTTCAATACTTGTCATTCCAAAGCCATTGCAGGCTTTCTCTGAGCTGGAAAAGTTTAAGCTGGATTACTTCATCGGACAGGGTGGTCGAATTTTGTTGTCTATTGATCAATCAAATGCAGATTTAAATAGTTTGAGAGAGAATGGAACTCAACTGGCTACTGCGAACAAATTAAATTTAGATGATCTGCTGTTCAAATATGGGGTCAGGCTCAATTACCATTTGCTTGCCGATATGAATTGTGCACAGATACCCTTAAATGTGGGCGATTTTGGGGGCGCAACTCAAGTGCAGTTATTACCCTGGTTATTTTATCCGGTGATCATGCCTACCTCGGAGCATCCTTTGGTGAAAAACCTGGAAGGCATACGTGCCGAATTTGCTGGTAGCATTGATACGCTGGCGGTAGAAGGGGTCAAAAAGACCATTTTATTGAGCTCCTCGCCCTACAATAAAACAACGGATCTACCTGCGATGGTTTCATTGCAGATGCTAGAGCAGAGTCCAGATCCGGCAAGCTTCAAAGGAAATGTGAAGCCTTTTGCAGTTTTATTGGAAGGAGAGTTCAATTCTGTTTTTAAAAACCGGCCACTTCCTGAAGGCTTGGATCCAGATTTTAGGATTGAAACTGGTAGAAAGCCAGGAAAACTATTGGTTGTAGCCGACGGTGATCTGCTAAAAAATCAGCAGGATCAGGACGGAGCCCCTTACCCCCTGGGCTATGACCGCTTTACGCAGCAGGTTTATGGAAATAAAGCATTCTTGCTGAATGCTGTGGATTATTTATTGAATGATACTGACTTGATCGCTCTCAGAAATAAGGAATACAAATTGCGCATGCTCGATCGGGCGAAAATTCAAAATGAAAAATTTTTCTGGCAGGCTTTTAATATCCTGTTACCCTTGATATTGTTAGCAATTTTTGGATTTTTTCAACATTGGTATCGTAAAAGAAAGTATACCGTTTAAATTTCATATTTTTGAACCTAAATAGCCGACAGGTATGAGATTTATAGTTTCCACTTCGACCTTATTAAAGCAATTACAAGCTGTAAATGGTGCTTCGAGCAGCAGCACAGTATTGCCAATACTCGAAAATTTTCTTTTTGAAATTAAAGATGGTGTTTTAACCATTTCTGCTACCGATCTGCAGACCAGCATGACCACTTCATTGCCGGTAGAAGCCAAGGAAAATGGGAAAGTGGCCATTCCTTCAAAAATTTTGTTGGAAACCCTTAAAACTTTATCCGATCAGCCGGTGGCTTTCCATATCGATGACCAAACTTTTGCGATCGAGATCAATGCCGGAGATGGTAAATACAAACTAAGTGGAGAGAACGGTGAGGATTTCCCTAAAATCCCGATGGTGGAGAATGCCTCTTCGGTGAGCTTGCCTGCATCGGTATTAGCCGAAGCAATCAATAAAACCATTTTTGCGGTGAGTAACGACGATCTACGTCCGGCTATGACGGGAGTTTATTGCCAATTGAGCCCACAAGACATTACTTTTGTAGCCACCGATGCACACAAATTAGTGCGCTATCGTCGCATGGATACTAAATCTTCAGCGGTAGCATCTTTTATTTTGCCAAAGAAAGCCCTCAACCTGCTGAAGTCTTCTTTACCACTGGAAGATGTGAATGTTTCTGTTGAATACAATTCTACCAGCGCATTTTTCCGTTTTGGTAATATTAATTTGATCTGTCGTTTGATCGATGAGCGTTATCCAGATTATGAAGCGGTGATCCCTCAAACAAACCCAAATAAATTAACCCTCGATCGTGGTATGTTCCTTAACTGTCTGCGTCGTGTGGTCATATTTGCTAATAAAACTACCCACCAGGTGCGTTTAAAAATCAGCGGTAGCGAATTGAATATTTCTTCAGAAGATGTTGATTTTTCTAACGAAGCTCATGAACGTTTAAGCTGTCAATATGAGGGTGAAGACATGGAAATCGGATTTAATGCTAAATTTCTAATCGAGATGTTGAGCAACCTGGAAGGTGATGAAGTTACTTTAGAAATGAGCACTCCAAATCGTGCCGGTTTGTTAGTCCCTCAAACTAATAACGAAAACGAGAACGTGTTAATGCTCGTTATGCCCGTTATGCTGAACAGTTATGCCTGATAGCAGCATAATCTGTCCATAAAATACTTCAGGATTTTTTTTGTTAATCCCATTGGCCCGGTCTTTGAATCGGGCTTCTTTGTTTTTACTGGTTTTTTATGGAGCCGGGAAATCATTAATCATTTTAGAAATCTATTCAATTGCTAGGATTGCACCTTGTAGTTTACCATGCCCGATTTTACCCTCGAAGCTGGAAAGATTTATACCATCTGGATCAAAGGATCTAAAAATGGCGTTGGCAATGCCGAATTAGGTGCTAAAATCAGTGTGCACAACAAATAGTTCTGAGTCTTTTAGAGTTGAAATATCACGGGAAATCCCCGTGATATTTTTATTTTTGGGCATCTTAAAATAAACCTGCTTGGAAATTATCTCAAACCTGCTGGATTTCATTCTTCACATTGACCAGCATTTATCCGTAATGATCAATAATTATCAGACTTGGACCTATCTGATTCTATTTCTGATTATTTTTTCAGAGACGGGGTTTGTAGTGACTCCATTTTTGCCAGGAGATTCATTGCTATTTGCCGCTGGTGCACTTATCGCCAAAGGCGATACAGGTTTAAATATCTTTTTGCTGGCAGCTTTATTAATTATAGCCGCAGTATTAGGCAATACCCTTAATTATTTTCTCGGCTCAGCCTTTGGGAAAAAAGTATTCAAGCCGGAAAACCGGATTTTGAAACTCGAATATTATCAGAAAACACAGGACTTCTTCGGAAAACATGGTGCAAAAGCAGTCATTTTTAGTCGTTTTTTGCCAATTTTCAGAACGGTTGCGCCATTTGTTGCCGGTGTGGGCCACATGCCATTGGCAGCTTATACCTTCTACAATGTGGTTGGCGGTTTGGCCTGGATCAGCAGTTTTCTGATGCTGGGCTTTTTCTTTGGTAATATTCCGGTGATCAAGCAAAATTTCACCTTGGTGATCATAGGAATCATTGTGGTTTCGCTTCTGCCTGCATTTTACGCTGCTGTGAAGCCTAAAAAGTCCTAAAATTTTTTATTCCTCTTCTTTTCTGCCCTTTATTTTTCCTCTGAGGTATTGTTCCTCCTGGCTCTCCAGCTTTTTCTTTACTTCTTCGCTCATGGCTTCCTTTTTAAGCTTTTTTAAATCAGGTTGCCCGGCATCTACCCAGGCAGAATACCAATAACTGCCAATGGCTAAAATAGAAGCCCTCATCTGCCTTTCCACCATTCCGTCTAAAGTTTCGTGATAGGCCAAAGAATAGGCTTCGCTGTACTGTTTTTGAACCCTTCCATTCCGAGTGCTAAAACCATATTTTTTATCAGCAGGAAAACGAGCATTCAATCGAGCTTCGATCAATAATACAGAATCTTTGTAGCTGTACGTGTTTTTGAGGATTTCCCAGGCTTTTTTTAGGGGATTGGACACATATTGAGCTTTTCCCACAAAAAAATCGTAACCGGATGAAAATAATTCCGGAAGCCTACTCTCCCAAAACCCATGGATCCCGGTCTGTCCCGTAAGCTGTCCATTATAGTTCTCCGTAGTGTGCAGCGGTACGTGGGCATCGCCGATGTAATGTCCCAAATCGGCCGAATAATGCAATATTTTTTGGTAATCCTTTTCTTTGAATGCCTTCACCAGGCTGTAATAATTACGTTCGATGGTCCAGGGCACGGTTCCGTAGGCCTCGAGGGTATCTTTACTCAACTTAGCTACCGCATCAGTCCATTTTTGAGGAATGACTTCAAAGGGCCGCTCTCCATAATGATCTGCATCTAAAAAGTGGCGGCTGGCTTCCAATGAGTCAGAATAACGCCTTTTATCTGGGTCGACCGCATGCTCGCTCAAGTAATCGATGTTGCTCTTATAAAAGCCAATCATCCCCGAAGGGAGAGTAAAAACTGCGATTCGGTTAATTTTTTGATGCGCAAAAAATCCCCAGGAACTGCAGATGATCAAGGTGCATACACCCGCAGGTTTCCAAAATCGATGATAAATCTTCATGATCAAAAGAATAATTTTTCAAAGGGTTTGTATTTTAAAAAACATCAGCCTATATTTGCAGTCCAAAAAAGAATAGCTAAGAAAGAATAATGGCAAATCATAAATCGTCCATCAAAAGAATCAGAGCAAACGCAACTAAGCGTTTACGTAATCGCTATCAGGCAAAAACTACCAGAAATGCGATCAAAAAATTGCGTACCACTACTTCAAAGAAAGAGGCTACTCCACTATTGAGTAAAGTAGTTTCTATGCTCGACAGATTAGCTAAAAAGAACGTAATTCATAAAAACAAAGCAGCCAACAACAAATCTAAACTGACTAAATTTGTGAATGGTCTAAAATAAGCATTTGTATAAATATTTAAGAAAAGGTGTTAATCAAAAATTAACACCTTTTCTTTTTTATTAAAATTTCGTAGCTTGTAGCATGGGCTACGATGGCGATAAAATCAGTATTAAATCCTGGAAGGAGGAAGATCGTCCTCGAGAAAAGCTCCTATTGCATGGTCGCCGAAACCTGAGTGATGCCGAGTTGATCGCTATTTTGATTGGATCGGGCAATAAGCAAGAATCGGCAGTAGAGCTCAGTAAACGGATTTTGAATGTCCACGCCAACGATTTAAACCAATTGGGAAAACTATCTGTTCAGGAATTGGCCCGGTTTAAAGGTATTGGCGCTGCTAAGGCCATCAGTATCATTGCGGCCTTAGAGTTGGGGCGTCGAAGAAAAGAGCAGATAGGGGTAGAAAAACCCAAAATAAGCAGTAGTAGGGATGCTTATGAATTGCTGGCGCCACAGTTTCGCGATTTAGCGCATGAAGAGTTTTGGGTGCTGCTCCTAAACAGGGCAAACTTAGTCCTTGCAAGACATCTGGTAAGTAAAGGCGGGCAGGCCGGTACCATAGCCGATCCGAAAATTATTTTCAATTTGGCCTTGCTGGGCCATGCTTCGGCAATTTTATTGGCTCATAATCACCCTTCTGGAAATTTTAAACCGAGTACAGCAGACCGAGAATTAACCACAAAGTTGATTGCTGGAGCCCAACTGCTCGATCTCCAGATCCTCGATCACCTTATTTTTACCGACACTAGTTATTTCAGTTTTGCGGATGAGGGTCTCATTTAATCTCATTTTATGTTTATTTAGCTTACAGTGCATATCGGCAATTTCCTATCTTTGCCTTTTACACTGATTGGCTTTTATGAAGATATCTTATTCCTGGCTTAAACAATTTATACAGACCAACAAAACCCCTGAAGAAATTTCACTTATCCTTACTGACATTGGTTTGGAGGTTGAAAGCCTGGAAAAAGTACAATCGGTACTGGGAGGTTTGGAAGGATTGGTGATTGGTTTGGTAAAGTCTTGCGTGCCGCATCCCAATGCTGATCGATTGAAAATTACGAAAGTGGAGGTAGGTGCTGGCGAGGAATTACAGATTGTTTGTGGTGCCAATAATGTGGCAGCCGGGCAAAAGGTGGTGGTGGCCTTGGATGGAACAAAGATCTATCCGACAAATGGAGAGCCATTTACCATTAAAAATTCTAAGATAAGGGGTGAACTTTCGCAGGGGATGATCTGTGCCGAAGATGAGATTGGTTTAGGAACCGATCACGATGGCATCATCGTCTTAGATGCAGGAGCGGAGATTGGATCTTTAGCAAAAGATTATTTCAAGCTGGAAGACGATTACCTGTTTGAAATTGGCCTTACACCTAACCGTGCCGATGCAGCTTCACACCTGGGTGTGGCCCGTGATTTGGCTGCTTATTTAAGAAGCACTTTCAGTTTGCCTGACGTTTCGGCCTTTAAAACAGACAAAGAACAAGGCACTATTCCGGTTACGGTGGCAGATGTTGCTGCTTGTCCACGATATTCCTCTTTAACCATTAGCGGTGTTACGATCAAAGAATCGCCCGAATGGTTAAAAAATAAATTAAATGTGATTGGTGTTCGTCCAATCAACAACGTGGTGGATGTGACCAATTATGTCTTACACGAATTGGGTCAGCCACTACACGCTTTTGATGCCGATCAGATCAGGGGCGGAAAGGTTGAAGTTAAAAAATGTAAGGAAGGCACCATTTTTACCACTTTAGATGAAGTGGAACGTAAATTATCCGATCAGGATTTGATGATTTGCGATGCCGAAGGGCCGATGTGTTTGGCTGGTGTATTTGGCGGAATTAAATCTGGAGTGAGTAGCCAAACCAAGCATATATTCTTGGAAAGTGCCTATTTTAACCCGGTGAGTGTCCGTAAAACCAGTAAACGTTTTGGTTTAAAGACCGATGCCTCCTTCCGATTTGAGCGGGGTACCGATCCCGAAATGACGGTTTTTGCCCTCAAAAGAGCAGCCTTGTTGATCAAGGAAGTTGCCGGAGGAGAGATCTCTTCAGCTATTGCCGACGCTTATCCTTATCCGGTTTCCGCTTTTCAAGTTGAGCTGAGTTACCAAAATGTTCATCGATTAATCGGTAAACACATTGAACCTGCAACCATTAAAGAAATCATTACTGCCTTGCAGATTGAAATTATTACTGAAAATGCAGAAGGCCTGCAGTTAAAAGTACCAGCTTACCGGGTTGATGTGACGAGAGAAGTAGATGTGATTGAAGAAATTTTACGCATCTACGGGTACAATAACGTAGAAATACCCAACCAGATCAGGGCCTCTTTGAACTACGCAGTTAAACCAGATAGGGAAGCAGTCCAAAACCAAGTAGCTGACTGGTTGAGTTCCAAAGGATTTAATGAAATTTTGGCAAATTCTTTAACCAGTTCGTCATATGCAATAGACCCTGAGCGTGCAGTTAAGCTACTCAATCCTTTGAGCAGTGATTTAGACACCATGCGCCAAACGCTCCTGTATTCAGGGTTGGAAGCGGTAGTTTATAACCAAAATAGAAAAAATCCGGATCTGAAACTTTATGAGTTCGGTAAGATTTACTTTGTTAAAGATCAGGCCGGATCTTACCAAGAGCAGCAGCGATTATCCATTTTCATGAGTGGTAAAAAACTCAATGCTCAGTGGAATCATGCCGCTGAGTCCGTTAATTTTTACCAATTGAAGGCGATGGTGGATGCCTTGATGATGAAGTTGAATATTGCGAACTTGATGACCAAAGAAGTGGGTTCATCAATGTACGCTTATGGTTTGGCTTATCTGAAAGGTGAAAAAGTATTGGCCCAATTTGGGGCAGTTTCTGCGAAAGTGTTGAAGCAAATGGAAATTGATGGGGAAGTTTTTTATGCAGAACTGGATTGGGATCTGATAATTAAGAGTATTAAAAATAATAAGATCACTTACCGTGAAGTTTCTAAATTCCCAGCGGTAAAAAGAGATCTTTCCTTATTAGTTGACCGTGAGGTGAGTTTCGAAACATTGAAACAAATCAGCCTGAAAACAGAGCGTACTTTACTGAAAGAAGTAAATGTATTTGATGTTTACCAGGGCGATAAGCTCCCAGCCGGCAAAAAATCTTATGCATTGAGTTTTGTGTTGCAAGATGAGGCGCAAACCCTCACCGATCAGCGCATCGATGCCATCATGAAAAAATTAATGCTTAACTTAGAAAAAGAAGCAGGAGCGGAGCTGCGTAAGTAAAGCATCCGCCTGTTTTCAACCAATTAATCCATGTCAAGGGTAGCCGATCAGTTAACGCAAGTAGTAGAGAAAACAGCCAAGCTGGTAGAACTATGTGCGGTTTTACAAGAGGAAAATGATTCGCTTAAACTCGAAAATCAAAGCTTAAAAGTAGCCGTTGAAACAGCTAAAAAGCTGAATTCGGAGTTGGAAGAACGTGTTCGGGCAATGAAGTTGGCACGCTCTTTAGAGGGCAGTAGCGAAAAAACTCTTGACATCAAGCAAAAAATTAGCGAATTTGTAACCGAAATTGACAAGTGTATGGTGTTGCTTAAAAAGTAACACTCTTGAAACAAGCTCAAATGGGAGAAATCTCCATAAAAATAAATATTGCTGACCGGGTCTACCCTTTAAAGGTGAACCAGGAAGAGGAGGAAGTGATACGGAGGGCAGCTAAATTGATAAACGACCGGATCAAAGAATATCAGGATGCTTATGCAGTCCGCGATAAACAAGATCTCTTATCTATGAGTGTATTGCATTTTGCTACTGCCACTTTAAAGGCAGAGTCGAGAGTAAGCCACACAGATACCGAAGTTGCTGAAAAAGTTTTTCAGTTAGATCAATTGCTCACCGACTTTTTTGCAAACAAGTAATATCGTTCTTTATAACTGTAGAGCATTTTTTAAAACCGTTTTTGGTTTTTAAGTTTCATGAGTGTTGGTAATATAAAAATTGCCATTAAAGCTTCATTGTTGCTTGAAAAAGAAGAACGGTTTTTTTATTTAATCACGATTATGGAAATATTATTATATGTGTTGGGAGGCTTGGTAGCCGGATTTGGTGGTGGGAGATTCCTGCTGAAAGGAATGTACAAAAACGAGGAAATTGCTGCTCAAAATAAAGCCAAAAAAATATTGGCCGATGCCGAGGAGAATGCGGAAATCTTAAGAAAAAACAAATTGCTCGAGGCAAAGGAGAAATTTCTGCAAATGAAATCAGAACATGAGCAAGAGATCAACAACCGCAATAACCAGGCGAATCAACGCGAAAATCAGTTGCGCCAGAAAGAGCAATCCCTGAACCAGAAGCTGGAGCACATGGGTCGCAAGGAGCAGGAAATGGACCAGGTAAAACAGAACTTGGAGAAGCAAATTGAATTGGCCCGCAAGAAACAAGAGGAACTGGATCAGGCTAAAGCCCAGCAGGTAAGCCAGCTGGAGACTTTAGCTAACCTTTCGGCTGAAGAAGCCAAGAACCAATTGGTAGATGCCTTGCGTGAGGAAGCCCGTACGCAGGCCATGATGCAGATCAAAGATATTGTGGATGAAGCCAAAATGACGGCAGCCAAAGAAGCCAAAAAGGTGGTGATTCAAACCATCCAGCGTACCGCAACGGAAAGTGCCATTGAAAACACGGTTTCGATCTTCAACATTGAAAGTGATGAGGTGAAAGGCCGAGTGATTGGTCGTGAGGGCCGTAACATCCGTGCCCTGGAAGCAGCAACCGGAATTGAGATCATTGTAGATGATACGCCTGAGGCCATCATTCTTTCCGGTTTTGATCCCGTTCGTCGTGAGATTGCCCGTTTGGCCTTACACCGTCTGGTGACCGATGGTCGTATCCACCCGGCCCGTATTGAGGAAGTGGTGGCCAAAACCAAAAAGCAAATTGAAGACGAAATTGTAGAGATTGGAGAGCGCACCGTTATCGACTTGGGTATTCATGGTCTGCATCCGGAACTGATCCGTATGGTGGGCCGCATGCGTTACCGTTCTTCTTACGGACAAAACTTATTGCAGCACTCCCGTGAGGTGGCCAATTTCTGCGCCACCATGGCTGCTGAATTAGGGTTAAACGTGAAACTGGCCAAACGTGCCGGCTTACTCCACGATATTGGCAAGGTGCCTGATGATAACCCTGAACTGCCACACGCTATTTTGGGGATGCAGCTGGCTGAGAAATACAAAGAACATCCGGAGGTTTGCAACGCCATTGGTGCCCACCACGATGAGATCGAGATGACCTCTTTGATCTCGCCGATTGTACAGGCTTGTGATGCCATTTCAGGTGCCCGTCCGGGTGCCCGCCGCGAAGTGGTGGAAAGCTACATCAAACGCTTAAAAGAATTGGAATCGCTGGCTTTATCTTACCCAGGCGTTGAAAAGACTTTCGCCATTCAGGCTGGACGTGAATTGCGTGTGGTGGTAGAAAGTGAGCGGGTAACCGATGCACAGGCGGAGGTGTTGGCTGCTGATATATCTAACCGTATTCAAACCGAAATGACTTATCCGGGGCAGATAAAGGTGACCGTAATTCGTGAAACCAGATCTGTTGCATTTGCGAAATAATTTTTAATATTATTTTATGAAGAATCAAGCTCAAAAACGATTGGTAGATGTGTATTTCGATAAATACGCTGAAAGCCATCAGGATCATACCAATAAAACCATCCACTGGATCTGTGTTCCTCTTATCGTATTTAGCCTTTTTGGATTGATTTGGGCCATCCCTTTTCCTCATTTGGGTGTTCTTGGCCGATACAATGGCTATATCAATTGGGCTTCTTTTCTCATCGCTTTCTCTATTTACTACTATTACAAATTATCTCCGGTGTTATCATACGCCATGCTGCTCATCATCTTTGCTTTTTCAGCAGGTATTGTAGGTTTAGAGAAATTACAATTGCAAGCTGGATGGCCGGCCATGTGGCAAGTTTGTTTAGGCATTTTTGTCCTCTCCTGGATCGGGCAATTTATTGGCCATAAAATTGAAGGGAAAAAACCATCATTTTTAGATGATATCAAGTTTCTTTTAATTGGTCCGATCTGGCTCTTACATTTCTTGTTTAAGAAGGCAGGTATCAGATATTAAGCGATCTTCTTAACATTGTCTTAACAAACAATTGATGGTAGTTTAATCTGGCCCTAACTTGGGCATAATATAACGCCTATACTTTTGTGAGTAATCAATCGACTCACAAAGTGAAAAAAACAAAATCGACACTCCAAAAACTATTCGTTTTAGTCCTTTTCTGCTTGGCTGCTTCTGTAGCCTCCGCACAACAAAGTGGTAAAATAGCCGGTAAAGTTATCGACAAAAAAACGGGTGAAACTCTTATTGGTTTAACTGTAAAGATCAACGGTTCAAATGCCGGTGTTTCAACAGACATTGAAGGCCGTTATGTTTTATCAGGATTAAATCCGGGTAAATACAGTTTGATCTTCTCTTACGTAGGTTATCAGTCTAAACTTATTACCGAGATTGAGGTAAGTGCTGGCAAGGTAAGCCCGGTAGATGTGCAGATGGAAGAAGCTTCCACCCAAACACTTCAGGAAGTGGTGATCACTGCCAGTGTTCGTCAGGAATCCATCAGCGGATTGTATGCCAAGCAAAAAACAAACATCAGCATATCAGACGGGATCTCTGCCGACCAAATTCGCCGTTCGCCAGACCGTAATACTTCTGAAGTGTTGAAAAGAGTAAGCGGTACCAGTATCCAGGATAACAAATTCGTGATTGTACGTGGTTTGGCCGATCGTTATAATTCTACTTTGCTCAATAATGCAGTACTGCCAAGCTCAGAGCCTGATAAAAAGGCATTCTCTTTCGATATCATTCCATCAAATATGATCGATAATATCGTGATCAATAAAACGGCTTCGCCGGAATTGCCTGGTGATTTTTCGGGTGGAGTGGTGCAGATCATCACCAAAGACGTACCTGAACAAAACTTTCTAAATATTAGTGTAGGGAGTGGATATAATTCCATGTCAACTTTTAAAGATTTTGAAAGTGGACTTACCGGAAAGAATGAATACCTGGGTTTAGTTGCTCCTTTTCGTAATGTGCCTGCTGGAGTACCAAGTGTAAATGCCTTTAGAACGCTCAATGCACAACAAAAGATCAGTGCAGGTCTGCTTTTTGAAAATAATTTTCAGAAAAAGGCTTTGGTTTCAGCCAAGCCAGCACAAAACTACCAGCTAAATTTTGGTTTGCGCAAGGAACTGAAAAACGAGGCTAGCTTGGGTGCCACCTTCTCATTAACTTACCGTAATGCAGAAAATGCCACCATTGCTGATCGTCTAGACTATGAATCTTCAGAAGCACAATTTGATTTCGAAGATCATACTTATAAGCACAGTGCTTCTTTGGGGGTTCTGGCGAATGTGGCCTATGTGAATGGCAACAGTAAATTCTCTTTCAAAAACATTTATAATATCGCTTCAGATAACACCTTTACCTCCAGAAGTGGCGAGCAATTCATGGAGAAAGACTTGGTTCGCGGCTATTCTTTCGATTATGTGAGCAAATCATTGTTCAATACACAATTAGAAGGAGAGCATAAACTAAACTGGAAAGATGTAAAATTGAACTGGAACCTGAATTATTCTTATACCGATCGTATTCAACCCGATTTAAAAGCCCTGAATTACCGCTTGGATTATGACCAGGGTGCCACTGAATATGAAGCCATTGTACCAAATGGTACTGCTTCTCGTACCGATGCCAGCCGTTTCTTCAGCGATATGTACGAAGATAGTTTCGGGGGTAGTGGAAGTGCCACTTTGCCTTTCACGTTCTTAAAAGAAAAGAGTCAGCTGAAACTGGGTTATTTCAAGCAGTACAAAGTCAGAGATTTTGGTGCTCGTAAGTTTGGTTACATCAAGAGTTTTGGATCTTTCGATCAGAGTTTGTTGAAGTTGCCTTACAATGAAATCTTTGCTGATCAAAACATCAAGGTTGGTGGCTTTATCATGGACGAGGGTACAGAAAACTCCGACCGTTACGATGCCACATCCGACATACAGGCTGCTTACATCCAATTTGATAATAAACTTGGCAAGAAACTACGCCTCATCTGGGGAGCAAGAATTGAAGACGGTTACCAAAAGGTAAATACCTATGATTTTGGCGGACAGCCTCTACAGGTTGACAATAAATTTTCGGATGTTTTGCCATCTATGAATTCTACTTTCAGCTTCAATGATAAAACTGCCTTGCGTTTATCGGTATCTCAAACGGTTACCCGTCCCGAATTACGTGAATTGACCAATTTCGGTTTCTTCGATTATATTTCTAAGAGAGTAATGCAAGGTAACCCTGACCTGAAACGCAGCCGTAATACCAATATCGACCTGAAATATGAGTTTTTTCCTGGTAGTGGTGAGATCATCTCTGTTTCTGGTTTCTACAAATACTTCAAACTGCCAATCGAACAGATCGTTTCCTCTGGAAGCGTGAGAAACATTACTTTCCAGAATGCAGAGTCGGCCAGAACCTCAGGTTTTGAAGTTGAATTCAGGAAAAAGCTGAACTTCCTTGGACAGGGATCATTCTTCAATAATTTGATCGCTTATACCAATGCTTCAGTGATCTTTTCTACCGTCAACTTAAATAACCTGGTTTCTGAAGTTACCTCACGTTCATTGCAAGGTCAATCTCCTTACATTATCAATGCCGGTTTATTATACAACGATACCAAAAGTAATCTCTCTTTCAATTTGCTGTACAATAGAATTGGAGAACGTATCTCTGAAGTAGGTTACCAAGGTTACCCAGATATTTACGAGCGTGGTCGCGACGTGATTGATTTCCAGATGAGCAAGCGTTTGCTTAAAAATAAAGCAGAACTACGACTCAATTTGTCAGATATTTTGAATCAGAAAGTGATTTTCTATCAAAATATGAATGACAAGAAGACGTATCAGGCAGATGTAGATTTCCTAATGAATGCCGCCCGTGTTGGACGTGGTGCCTCCATCTCCTTCATCTACAATTTCACATTAGACAAGAAATAATAAAAGCATAACTCAACAACATGAAAACGCAAAAAATCATTCTCTTCGTCAGTTTATTGGTATTCAGCTTTGCAGCTTGCCGTAAAAAAGAGCTGTATGAGCCAATCGATACCAGTCCGAAACCAGCTAGCGTGCTGGAAGGGGAGATCCTTGAAAATAAAACCCTTACTGCAGACCGTGTCTGGATCCTTAAAGGATTTGTGGTGGTGAAAAATAATTCAGTACTCACTATTCAGCCAGGTACTGTCATCAAAGGTGCAGTTGGTCAGAAAAGTGCGCTGGTGATTGCCCAAGGTTCAAAAATTATGGCCAACGGTACGGCCAATAGCCCGATTGTATTTACTTCGGCCAAAGACCCAGGCAGCCGTGCGCCAGGTGATTGGGGCGGAATTATATTGGTAGGTCGTGCTCCTACTAACCGTACTGTCCCAATTCCGGTGGAAGGCGGTATTGGGTTAACTTATGGTACAGGACAAATTCCTAATGACGATTCAGGCGTAATGCGCTACGTGCGTATTGAATATGCCGGGATTGGTACCAATGATAGTGAGATCAATGCCTTAACTCTTTATAGTGTAGGCAGTGGAACCACCTTGGAATATATCCAGACAACTTATGCTAATGATGATGCTTACGAGTTTTTTGGAGGTACAGTTAATGCCAAATACCTAGTGGCTTATGCTACCGCAGATGATGATTTCGATTTTGATTTCGGTTATACCGGACATATCCAATTCGCTGTGGCATTGCGTGATCCGGTATTTGTGGATGCCGCCGACGCTGGAAATGGTGTAGAATGCGACAACGATAAAGATGGCAGTGATTTTCAACCAATCACCCGCCCTGTATTATCCAATTTCACCATTGTTGGTCCAAATAATGCAGCAGGTACTGCTGGTTTCCATAATTACGGCAATAGATGGAGAAGAGGAACCAAATTCGTTTTCAATAATTCCATCATTATTGGCGCACAAAAAGGAGGTTTTTCTATTGAATCGGATAAAACTGCTAATTTTTACAAAAATGATGCTTCCGAGTTCAAGAATAATATCGTTGCACCGCATATCAATCCATTCCTGAGTAATTCTGCAGCATTCAATGCGGCAAGTATGAGTACCAAAGCCCTGGCTGCCGGCTCCGAATCAATCAGTCCTGCCGCAGTGATGCTCAATAATCCATTCATCCTTTCGGCTCCAGATTTCCTGCCAGCAAATGGTTCACCGGCTTGGCAAGGAACTTTCGCTACAACGGAGGGAGCAGCTAATGTAAATTACCGCGGTGCATTTGGATCTACAAACTGGACTGCAGGTTGGGCCAACTGGACTCCACAGCAAACGGTTTATCCGAATTGATTCTGATTACGTACAACAAAAAAGCCTCTCGAAATTCGGGAGGCTTTTTTGTTTAGCTCAATTTTTCCAGCATATCTGGCGGGATATTTGCCACATCCACTACCAGAAAACCATCCAGACTATCAGAAAATTGCGGATCGATGTTGAAACAGATGATTTTTCCGTTGAGTGCGATGTATTGCCTCAATAAAACCGGAATCTTCATTTTCGTTTCTTCGATGTCTGAAATCAGGTGGTCGAGATCTTTTAGACTTTCTTTCGATTCCAGTAGCAATTCAGAGTCAACTTTCTGGATATTAGCTTTAAAACGGTTCCGGGGTTTCACATGGCGGGCCATTTCGTGGTCAAAATGATTTTTTTCGATATAATCAACAATCAGGGATTGAGAAAACTTAGAAAAATTATTACTGATGCTGACCGGCCCAACCAGGTATTTGATTTGTGGATTTATGATCAGAAATTTAGTAATGCCACGCCAAAGCATGAACAAAGGCAAGGGTTTTTGTTGGTATTCTTTCCTAATCCAGGAACGACCCAGTTCCATACTTTTTTTCAGTACGGGTTCAAACTTATGATCAATTTTAAACAGCTCGTCTAGATAAAATCCTTTTTTACCGTAGCTGTAATAAATGTCGTCGCCTTTACCAATTCGATAAGCCCCTACTACCATCCCGGCTTCCTTGTCCCAAATAAATAATTGATGGTAATAAATATCGTAGCGGTCCAGGTCGATGGATTTATTCGTTCCTTCGCCCACTTCACGGAAAGTCAGCTCTCTTAAGCGGCCAATTTCTTTTAAAATATTTGGGATCCGATCGCTCGGACTGATGTATACTTCGTAATTCTTCTCTTCACAAACCTTGAATTCTTGAAGCTGATCAATGTCAGACCGAAGTTGAGCGGTAGCTATGGCCGGCATGATGGACTGTGGCTTTCTCCGGATCTTGAACAGGTTTTTAGGCAGGAAGAATTTCTTATCTCCCTCAATACCAGCTCCAAGGGCATAGGTTCGGGCACGCAAATAGTTCAACAATTTAACCGGGTTGTTGGCATAAGGCGTTTCTTCTGGTTTAATCGCCTTGCCAATTCGTAATTTTAAGGTATGCCCCTGTTTGTTAAATAGTTCTGAAGGAAGTTTAGCTGTTCTTAGGCTGGGGTGGATCATGCCCAGCAGGTTAAAAAGCAATCCATTGTTGCCATGAAAATATACCGGAACAATTGGAACCTTAGCCTTAACCATGAGCTTGCCAACCACCGGGTGCCATTTGCGATCGGTAACACTTTGGCTACCCAATTTGAAGGCTGATACCTCACCCGCAGGGAAAACGCTAATGGGAGTACCGTCTTTTAGCATACCTAATGCGGTTTTGATCCCACTGATGCTGGAACCATGTTCGATATTCTCAAATGGATTCACTGCAATCAGGAAATCGCTCAGGTTGGGTACTTTTTTAAGAATAAAATTTGAGAGTTGTTTACTGTTCGGGTTGACCATCAAGGTCAGTTTGATCAGTACCAGGCCTTCGATCCCTCCATAGGGATGGTTGGCTATGGCCAGAAAAGCACCATCTTTTGGAAAATTCTTTAATTCCACCTCATCAAATTCAACTTTTACACCCAGAATTTCTAAAATCTTATCGATGAATTCAATCCCAGATAAATGCTCAACTTTAGCAAAAGTCTCATTTACATCGTTGATTTTCATTATTTCCATCAACAAAGAAGCCAAACCCGGCATGGGTAGTTTGTCTATTTTGGTAGCCTTGGCAAACTCTTCTTTGGTAATGATACTCATTCGCGATCTGTGCTTTCTGAACTATCAAATTTCACAAAAAAATCAAGTATATTTAGTAAAATCTACAAAAGAATGTTTCGGAGATCTATTCAGGAATATTTCAAATTCTCCAAAAAGGAGTTGAATGGGATCCTGGTATTATGTCTGGTGTTATTCTTGCTCCTCATTTTACCTTTCATCTATGAGCCCCATTTCTTTACAAGGTCTATCGATATCGACGAGTTTAAAAAGGAGGCTGCAGCATTTGAAGCTTCACTTAAGCGGACAAAGCCATACAGTTATCGTGAANTTCCAACAGCGTCTGATTTAACTGACCCTAAAGCAATTTATTTCAATTTTGATCCAAATCTGTTGCCCGAATCTGATTGGCGTAAGTTGGGGTTATCTGAAAAGCAGATCAGGGTAATTAAAAATTACGAAGCCAAAGGGGGCCGATTTTATCGAAAAGAGGATGTGCAGAAAATGTACGTAATCAGCAAAGAAAAATATCGAGAATTGGAGCCCTACATTCACATCAATCCGAGCAGATTCGAAAACCGTAGAGAAAAACCAGCGGCTCAATCTGCAGTAACTAAGCTCATGCAAATTGATTTAAATACTGCCGATTCACTCAGTTTACAACAAATTAAGGGTATTGGTCCTGCTTTTGCCTCCCGGATTGTCAGGTATCGCGATCGATTGGGAGGCTTTTATGCGCTCACGCAACTGAAAGAGGTGTATGGGGTTGATTCCTTGAAATATGCTCAATGGCTTCCACAGCTCACGCTTTCGAAGAATTTGAAACTAATCTCTATCAACTCGGCCGACTTCGAATCATTAAAAAAGCATCCTTATCTGAATTATAAACAGATCAATGCTTTGATTCAATATCGGAAGCAGCATGGCCCATTTGATAATTTGCAAAGCCTTGGAAAAGTAGGCATCATTTCTGAAGAAAATTTGCGTAAAATAGCGCCATATTTAAACTTCGAATGATTGAATCACAGCTAAAAAAAGTCATCAGAGATGTTCCTGATTTCCCTAAACCAGGCATTATTTTTAAAGACATTACCCCAATTTTGAAAGATCCGGCATTGTGCAGGGATATAGTAGAGGCATTCGCCGAGCGATTTTCGAATTTGGAGTTCGATGCCATTGCGGGAATTGAAAGCAGAGGTTTTTTATTTGGATTGATGCTCGCCAATCGCTTCAACATTCCCTTCATTCCCATCAGGAAAAAAGGAAAACTGCCCGCAGAAACCATTGCTCAAACCTATGATTTAGAATATAGTACCGCTACCATTGAGATTCACCGCGATGCTTTTGCTCCAGGTACCAGGGTATTGATTCACGACGATTTATTAGCCACAGGCGGAACCGTAGAGGCGAGTGCAAAGCTCATCCAGCAATTAGAAGGGGAAGTGGCAGGTTTCTCTTTCATCATTGGTTTATCTTTTTTAAAAGGTGAAGAAAGGCTGACAGATTATTCTAAAGCGCTCGTTACTTTAGCTAGGTATTAAATCTAACTCCTATGAATAACGCTCAAAACAGCCTTCCCGGATTCAATTTCTTGCCTGATGAAAACCAACAAATGGTGGCACAGGTAGCTAAAGATTTCGCCGAAAAACACATTAAGCCATACGTAATGGAATGGGATGAGTCGCAGACTTTTCCGGTGGAAACTTTTAAGAAATTAGGTGAATTGGGATTGATGGGCGTATTGGTGCCCGAAAATTATGGTGGAGCGGGAATGGGTTATTTTGAGTATGTACACATCATTGCAGAAATTGCCAAAGTATGCGGTTCGGTTGGCTTATCGGTTGCTGCACACAATTCTTTGTGTACAGGTCATATTCTCTCCTTCGGGAATGAAGCGCAAAAGCAGAAATATTTACCAAAACTGGCCAGCGCCGAATGGATTGGAGCTTGGGGTTTAACAGAAGCCAATACTGGGTCTGATGCCCTCCGCATGAATACTACTGCCGTTTTAGATGGCGATCATTATGTAGTAAATGGTGCTAAAAACTGGATCACCCATGGTAAAACCGGTGAGCTTGCGGTAGTAATGGTTCGTACCGGTGAAAAAGGTAGCTCAAAAGGAATTTCAGCGCTCATTATTGAAAAAGGAACGCCAGGATTTACTTCTGGAAAAAAAGAAAATAAATTGGGAATGCGTGCTTCGGAGACCACGGAGTTGATTTTTGATAACTGTCGCGTTCCCAAAGAAAATTTGCTGGGTGCCGAGGGCGAGGGCTTTAAACAAGCGATGAAAATATTGGATGGCGGAAGAATTTCAATTGCCGCATTATCATTAGGAATCGCCAAAGGTGCGTATGAAGCTGCATTGGCCTATGCCAAAGAACGTCACCAGTTCGGACAAGCCATTGCCAATTTCCAGGGGATCAGTTTCAAGTTGGCAGACATGGCTACCGAGATTGAGGCTGCAGAGCTCTTGATCATGCAAGCAGCAGATTTGAAGAACAGAGGAGAGCAGGTAACCAAACAATCGGCTATGGCCAAATACTATGCTTCTGAAATTGCGGTAAAAGCAGCAAATGAGGCCGTACAGATTTTTGGAGGATATGGTTACACGAAAGATTTCCCTGTTGAGAAGTACTATCGTGATGCCAAACTCTGCACCATTGGCGAAGGTACTTCAGAAATTCAGAAATTAGTCATCTCTAGAGAAGTACTCAAATAGTGTTTCTTCTTTAGGCTCCTCCGCTTAATTTGGGTGCTTGCTTTTTTCTTTTCTACATTAATTAAAAGATCCTGTAGGCTGATTTGATACAATTCGCAAATTTGATGCAGCTTCTTTAAATTGATTTTAGTTTCTCCGTTTTCCCATGCCATGTAGGCATTTCTGCTAATTTTTAAACCATTAGCTACCTGCTTTTGTGAGTATTTGTAAGATTTTCTAAGTGTTTTCAAAATACTTCCAAGGCCCATAACAAGAATATTCTTCCTTTTGGGCCTTTATACGTAAAAGCAAAGCAGCAGGTTACATTTTTTTTGATTTTTTATTCAGAAGAGCGGATTTTGGTCAACTTGGCCATGAATAAATGCCCCATGAGCTCCGCACGGTATTTGGCTTCATTGGCTACAGGTCCGGCAAATAAGCTGTCTAGAATGGTTTTGAATAAGGAAACCCAGCGGTCAAAATGAGCTTGCTCTATGGGTAGGTTCCGGTGTTTTTCGAAAGGTTGGCCGCTGTAACCAGGTTGATTGAGCAAGATGGTCGTCCAGAAAGTATACATGCGCTCCAGGTGTCTGGGCCAATCGCCTTCACCAATTCTACTGGCAAATACCGGCCCAATCAAGTCGTCACTTTTAACTTTATCATAAAAAGTGTTCACCAAGCGCTCAATGTCCGATCTGGTTTCAATATCTCTCATCTTGATTCAAATTTAATCATAAAACCTGCGTGTCATTTTACTTGAAGACTTAAATTTTTGATTTCCTATAAATTGTGTACATTTGCAGTCCCCAAACGAGAGGAGGTATTTTAGTTTATGATTATTATTAACATAAAAGACGGCGAATCATTAGATAAAGCGCTGAAACGTTTCAAAAAGAAATTTGAGAAGACCGGAGTGATGAGAGAGTTGCGTAGCCGTCAGGCCTTCGAGAAAAAATCTGTAGCTCGTCGTACTGAAATCAAAAAAGCTATCTACAAACAAGGCTTGAATCGCGAAACGATTTAATCTCTTTTTAGCAAATAAATTCAAAAAACTATTTGTATATTCAATTCATCGGATATATAAATAGTTTTTTATGTTTTTAGAGCGGTTCAACAACTATTTACAGTACGAAAAACGACTTTCCGTACATACCCTCACCGCCTATCAAAAAGATTTTCAACAATTCTCAGAATTTCTTTCAATTCAGGAGCTTAGCCTCGATGAAGTAAAAACAAGTCACATTCGCTCCTGGATCATGGAGTTGATGGATGCTGGCCTCGATGCCAGATCGGTCAATCGCAAAATTTCTGCCCTGCGTACCTATTTCAAATTTTTACAGCGAGAATCCTTGGTCGATCAAAACCCAATGAGTCAAATCCAGGCTCCAAAAATTGCCAAACGGCTCCCTGTGGTGGTAGAAGAACAAAAACTAAATATTTTATTAGACGATACTAATTATTTCAGCGATGATTTTTCGGGTTTGAGAAACAAAGTAGTGATAGAGCTGCTTTTTGCTACCGGCATGCGTTTAGCAGAATTGCTGAGTTTGCAAGATCAGGATATCGATACCTATCAAGAACAGTTAAGAGTTCTGGGTAAACGAAACAAGCAGCGTATCATTCCGCTTACCAAACCATTGATCGCCTTTTTGAAACACTACATGGAAGAAAAAAAACGATTGTTTGGCGAGGAAATTACAGCACTCATCCTTACCGATAAAGGGAAGAAAGCCTATCCTGTCCAAATTCAGCGTATCGTACACGAGCTATTGGGCGAAATCTCCACCCATCAAAAGAAAAGTCCACATGTGCTAAGGCATTCATTTGCTACTTCATTATTAAATCGGGGAGCCGATCTGAATGCCATCAAAGAACTGCTGGGTCATGCAAACTTATCTGCAACCCAGGTTTATACCCATAATTCTGTTGAAAGACTAAAATCAGTATATAAACAAGCCCATCCAAAGGCATAACAAAGGAGGAAATATGGAAATCAATGTTCAGTCAATACATTTTGATGCCGACAGCAAGCTGTTAGACTTCATAGAAAAGAAGGTCTGCAAATTAGATCATTATTTTGATCAGATTTTGAAGGCAGACATTTATTTGAAACTGGAGCACACCATCAAAGAAACTAATAAAGTTTTTGAGATTAAATTGGCGATTCCAGGCAATGACCTCTTTTGTAAGGAACATGCACCCACTTTTGAGGCCGCTACAGATTTAGCTATGGAATGTGTAAAATCTCAGCTAAGTAAACATAAAGAGCGGGTGAGAAGCCATAACAGCAACCACAAACAGACCATTTCTGATGGTGAGTCTTTTTAAGACGTTTACATATCTATCGGAAGCTTAACAAAGGTGTATTTCGGCAGCTTAAAACCCTGCCGAATTTTTTTTCAGAAAAAATTTTGTTCCACTCTTAATTTGTGTAGATTTGCAATCCCTTTCGCGAGGCCATGTTATGCGCTTTTTTAGACGATTTGGGATGTTCTTTAAAGTTAAGAATAAATAAATAAGCCTCCTTAGCTCAGCTGGTAGAGCAACTGACTTGTAATCAGTAGGTCATTGGTTCGATCCCGATAGGAGGCTCTTTAAAAGTACTGGGGGGATTCCAGAGCGGTCAAATGGGACGGACTGTAAATCCGTTACTTCGGTTTCGAAGGTTCGAATCCTTCTCCCCCCACTTTTAAAAAAGCGGAAGTAGCTCAGTTGGTAGAGCGATAGCCTTCCAAGCTATAGGTCGCGAGTTCGAACCTCGTCTTCCGCTCCATTAAAAGGAATAAGCCGAAGTAGCTCAGCGGTAGAGCACTTCCTTGGTAAGGAAGAGGTCGTGGGTTCAAGTCCCATCTTTGGCTCAAAACTTTAATACAACAAATACAAACAAAAATTAACCTATTAATTAGAATTTAAAAAAATGGCAAAAGAAAAATTTGACCGTAGTAAACCACACTTAAACATTGGTACTATCGGTCACGTTGACCACGGTAAAACTACCTTAACCGCAGCTATTACTAAAGTATTGGCTGACGCAGGTTTATCAGAAGCTCGTTCATTTGACTCAATTGACTCTGCTCCTGAAGAAAAAGAAAGAGGTATTACAATTAATACCGCTCACGTAGAATATTCTACTGCAACTCGTCACTATGCACACGTTGACTGTCCTGGACACGCCGACTACGTGAAGAACATGGTTACTGGTGCGGCTCAAATGGACGGTGCGATCTTAGTAGTTGCTGCTACAGATGGTCCTATGCCACAAACCCGTGAGCACATCCTGTTAGCTCGTCAGGTAGGTGTACCTGCTTTGGTTGTTTTCATGAACAAAGTAGACATGGTTGACGATCCAGAATTATTAGAACTAGTAGAGATGGAAGTTCGTGAATTATTATCATTCTACGATTTCCCAGGTGATACCATTCCAGTAATCAAAGGTTCTGCCTTAGGTGGATTGAACGGCGATGCTAAATGGGTAGAAAAAATTATGGAATTGATGGATGCGGTAGATAATCACATTCCAATTCCTCCACGTTTGACAGATCTTCCATTCTTGATGCCGGTTGAAGACGTATTCTCGATCACTGGTCGTGGTACAGTAGCAACTGGTCGTATCGAGCGTGGTGTGATCAACTCAGGTGATGCAGTAGACATCTTAGGTATGGGTGCTGAAAACTTGAAATCAACTGTAACAGGGGTAGAGATGTTCCGTAAAATCTTAGATTACGGTGAAGCTGGTGATAACGTAGGTTTATTATTACGTGGTATTGAGAAAACCGATATCCGTCGTGGTATGGTTATCTGTAAGCCAGGTTCTGTAACTCCTCACACTGATTTCAAAGCCGAGGTTTACGTATTATCTAAAGCAGAAGGTGGACGTCACACTCCATTCTTCAACAAATACCGTCCACAATTCTATTTCCGTACCACAGACGTAACTGGTGAAATTTCATTAGCTGCTGGTGTAGAAATGGTAATGCCAGGCGATAACGTAACGATCACTGTAAAATTGATCAACGCCATCGCAATGGAAAAAGGTCTACGTTTCGCTATCCGTGAAGGTGGTAGAACTGTAGGTGCCGGACAGGTAACTGAAATTTTGAAATAATAAATTTCTGATAAAGGTTAATTGGATAACATAAGTCCGCTTTTTTGTGGACTTATGTTTTCTTGTTAATAATTACGGGCATAGTTCAATGGTAGAATAGAGGTCTCCAAAACCTTTGATCAGGGTTCGAATCCTTGTGCCCGTGCTCCAGAAGAAATAAAGAAAAGATGGCTAAAGTTGTTGAATTTATAAAAGAATCGTTTACAGAGCTTACCCAAAAAGTAAGCTGGCCTACTTGGTCAGAATTACAGAGCTCTGCAGTATTGGTACTGGTAGCTTCCATCATCATTGCATTAATTGTGCTGGGTATGGACGAATCGGTGGGTACCGCCTTGAAACTTTTCTATCAATCTCTTGCTTAAACAGGTATAAAAGATGAGCAATCAACTAAAATGGTACGTGGTAAGAGCTGTTAGCGGCAAGGAAAAAAAAGTTAAACAATACCTTGAAGCTGAAATTAACCGTTTAGGTATCGCTAATCTGGTTCCACAGGTATTAATACCCATGGAAAAATATTTCCAGATGAAAGATGGTAAAAAAATAGCTAAAGAGCGCAACTACTACCCTGGCTATGTGTTAATTGAAGCCGATTTAGATGCAGAATTACAACACGTCATCAAAAATATTAATAGTGTAATTGGATTTTTGGGCGATAAAACCGGAAGTCCCGTACCAATGCGTCAGGCCGAAGTGAACCGAATTTTAGGTAAGGTAGATGAAATGGCCGAGCAAAGTGAAGTGATGAATGTGAACCATTACGTAGGTGAACAGGTGAAAGTTACCGATGGTCCATTCAACGGCTTTACAGGTGTAATTGAAGAGGTGAACGATGAGAAGAAAAAACTGAAGGTAATGGTAAAGATCTTCGGTCGTCGTACGCCGCTTGAATTAAATTACATGCAAGTAGAAAAAGAGTAATTAGCTCGGAGTTTGCAGTCGTCAGTTTGGAGATTTGACTCCCAACTCAAAACTGAGAACTCTCAACTAATATAAAGACCTTAAATGTTACATAGCTTCCAACTTACTAACATTGAGTAATAAACAAATTAATTAAAAATGGCAAAAGAAGTCGAAGCGTTAGTAAAATTACAGATCAAGGGAGGAGCCGCAAACCCATCGCCACCAGTAGGACCTGCATTAGGTGCTAAAGGGGTAAACATCATGGAGTTTTGTAAGCAATTCAATGCTCGTACCCAAGATAAGCCAGGTAAAGTATTACCGGTAGTAATTACCGTATATGCCGACAAGTCATTCGATTTTATCATTAAAACCCCTCCTGTGGCTATCCAATTATTGGAAGTATCTGGCCAGAAGAGTGGTTCGGCAGAGCCAAACCGTAAAAAAGTTGCCAGTGTAAGCTGGGAGCAGGTAGAAGCTATTGCTAAAGATAAAATGAGCGATTTAAATGCATTTACCGTTGAATCGGCCATGAAAATGGTTGCCGGTACAGCACGCAGTATGGGAATTACCGTAAACGGTAACGCACCCTGGAACAATTAATTAACAAAAATCAGTTTAAGAAGTGGCTAGATTAACAAAAAATCAAAAATTGGCACAATCTAAAATTGAGGCTGGTAAAGCATATACTTTACAACAGGCAGCTGCCTTAGTAAAGGATATTACCACCACCAAATTTGATGCTTCGGTTGACTTGAATGTACGTTTAGGCGTAGATCCTCGTAAAGCGAACCAAATGGTGCGTGGTATTGCAACCCTTCCTCATGGTACCGGTAAAACTGTACGTGTATTGGCATTAGTAACTCCCGATAAGGAAGAAGAAGCTAAGGCTGCAGGTGCAGATTACGTAGGTTTAGATGATTATATTGCCAAAATTGAAGGTGGATGGACTGACATTGATATCATTATTACCATGCCTAGTGTAATGGCAAAAGTAGGTAAACTGGGCCGCGTTTTAGGTCCACGTAACCTGATGCCTAACCCTAAGTCGGGTACAGTAACTACCGAAGTAGGTAAAGCTGTAACTGATGTTAAAGGTGGTAAAATCGATTTCAAGGTTGATAAAACCGGTATCATCCATACCTCAATCGGGAAAGCATCTTTCCCTGCCGATAAAATTTACGAGAATGCGTTAGAAGTAATTCAAACCATCTCTAAATTGAAACCATCAGCTGCGAAAGGGACTTATTTCAAGAGCATTTACATGTCTTCAACCATGAGTCCTGGAATCGAAATCGAAACTAAAACTATAGCGGGAATCTAATCATGAGAAAAGAAGAAAAACACGATGTAGTTCTTGCTTTGAAAGAACAGATGGAGAGCTTCAGCAATTTTTATATTGCTGATACTGCCAACCTGAATGTAGCAGCAGTGAATGATATTCGTCGCAAGTGTTTCGATAGCGGTATCAAAATGCAGGTAGCAAAAAACACCTTGATCAAAAAGGCAATGGAAGCCGCATCAGGTGATTATGCTGAATTATACGATGTGTTGAAAGGTTCATCTACTTTGATGTTCTCAAATTCAGGAAATGCTCCGGCAAAACTGATCAAATCTTTGAGAGCAAGTGGTGATAAACCTGTATTAAAAGCAGCTTACATCGACAGCGCTATCTACATTGGCGATAACCAGTTGAACGCTCTGGTGAACTTGAAATCAAGAGAAGAGCTTATTGGCGAAATCATTGGCTTGTTACAATCGCCAGCTAAAAATGTGGTTTCAGGCTTACAGTCTGGAAAAGGCAAGTTAGCAGGTATCGTAAAAGCATTAGAACAAAGAGGTTAACAGACACCTGAAGTCTGAGTAATGAACAACAAGTAATTAACGTTAAAAATTAAATAAAATGGCAGATTTAAAATCGTTTGCTGAGCAATTAGTAAACTTAACAGTAAAAGAAGTTAACGAGTTAGCTCAAATTTTGAAAGATGAGTATGGCATCGAGCCTGCAGCTGCGGCTGTAGCAGTTGCTGCTCCTGCTGCTGGTGGCGCTGCCGCTGGTGGTGCTGCTGCTGAAGAAAAAACCAGCTTCAATGTATTATTGAAAGATGCTGGTGGTCAGAAATTAGCAGTAGTTAAATTAGTGAAAGACTTAACCGGTTTAGGTTTGAAAGAAGCAAAAGACTTAGTTGATGCTGCACCAAAAGAATTGAAAGCTGGTGTATCTAAAGATGAGGCTGATGCTTTGAAAAAACAATTAGAAGAAGCCGGAGCAGTTGTTGAGATTCAGTAATTCGATACTCAATAATTAAATGGCCTAGACTCCGGTTTTCACCGGGGTCTATTGCCATTTGTAGAACATCCATTTTTGTTTGACTTACAAATCCCGTGAAATTCGGGAAAAACAAGTCGCAGTTTATTTTTTAAACTAAAAATCTCAGTCCCTTGGCAAACAAAAATAACCGTACCGAAAGAGTCAATTTTGCAACCAGCAGACATGTGTTGGATTATCCTGACTTTCTGGATGTGCAATTGCAATCATTCAGGGAATTCTTTCAGTTAGAAACCACTTCAGATAATCGTCACCAAGAAGGTTTATTTAAAGTATTCTCCGAAAACTTCCCTATTTCAGATTCTAGAAACATCTTTGTTTTAGAATTTTTAGATTATTTCGTAGATCCACCGCGTTACGACATTCAAGAATGTATCGAACGTGGTTTAACTTATAGTGTTCCATTAAAAGCTAAACTCCGTTTATCTTGTAATGACGAAGAACACGAAGATTTCGAAACAATCGTACAGGACGTGTATTTGGGAACCATCCCTTACATGACTCCAAAAGGAACTTTCGTAATTAATGGTGCAGAACGCGTAATTGTTTCTCAATTACACCGTTCGCCAGGTGTGTTCTTCGGCCAAAGCCGCCACACCAACGGTACCAAATTATACTCAGCCCGTGTAATCCCTTTCAAAGGATCATGGATTGAATTCGCTACCGACGTGAACAACGTCATGTACGCTTACATCGACCGTAAGAAAAAATTCCCGGTGACCACTTTATTACGTGCAATTGGATATGACTCAGATAAAGATATCTTAGAATTATTCGAATTAGCCGATGAAGTGAAGGTGAGCAAATCGGGTTTGAAGAAATTCATCGGTCGTAAATTAGCTGCCAGAGTACTTAAATCTTGGGTTGAAGACTTCGTAGACGAAGATACCGGTGAGGTAGTTTCCATCCCAAGAAATGAGGTGATCCTGGAGCGTGAAACCGTTTTAGATGATGACAATATTGATTTGATCATCGATGCAGGTGCCAAGTCTATCATTCTTTCTAAAGAAGATACCAGCCACACCGGCGATTATACCATCATTTATAACACCTTACAAAAAGATACTTCTAACTCAGAGAAAGAAGCGGTAGAGCACATTTACCGTCAATTACGAAACGCTGAACCACCAGATGAAGAAACTGCCCGTGGTATCATCGATCGTTTGTTCTTCTCAGATAAAAGATATGATTTAGGTGATGTTGGTCGTTACCGCATCAACCGTAAATTGAAATTAGATACACCAGACGATACCAAAGTATTAACCAAGCAAGACATTATCGCTATCGTTAAATACTTAATTAAGTTGATCAACTCCAAAGCCGAGGTGGATGATATCGATCACTTATCAAATCGTCGTGTACGTACCGTAGGAGAGCAATTATACGCTCAGTTCGGAGTGGGTTTAGCCCGTATGGCTCGTACCATCCGTGAGCGTATGAACATCCGCGATAACGAGGTGTTTACCCCAACCGACTTGATTAATGCCCGTACTTTATCGTCGGTGATCAACTCGTTCTTTGGAACTAACCAGTTGTCGCAGTTCATGGATCAAACCAATCCTTTGGCTGAGATTACGCACAAGCGTCGTCTTTCAGCCTTAGGTCCAGGCGGTTTATCTCGTGAGCGTGCCGGTTTCGAGGTTCGTGACGTACACTATACCCACTACGGTCGTTTGTGTACCATCGAAACCCCAGAAGGACCTAACATTGGTTTGATTTCATCACTTTGTGTGCATGCTAAAATCAACAACTTAGGTTTCATCGAAACGCCATATCGTAAAGTAGAAAAAGGTCGTGTAGTAGTGGAAGAGCCAGTTATTTATCTTTCTGCCGAAGATGAAGATGGTAAAACCATTGCACAGGCAAATGCACATTACGATGATAAAGGAAAATTTGCTGATGCTCGTGTGAAAGCACGTTTCGAGGGCGATTTCCCGGTAATTGAACCAGAGCGTTTAGATTTGATGGACGTTGCGCCTAACCAGATCACCTCCATTGCCGCTTCATTGATTCCATTCTTGGAGCACGATGATGCGAACCGTGCTTTGATGGGATCGAACATGCAGCGCCAGGCCGTACCATTGTTGCGTCCGGAGTCTCCAATTGTTGGAACCGGATTAGAAGGTCGTGTGGCAAGAGATTCTCGTACCCTGATCAATGCCGAAGGCAACGGGGTGGTAGAATACGTAGATGCCAACGAAATTCGTATCCGCTACGAGCGCAACGAAGATGATGTACTGGTTTCTTTTGATGGTGAGGTGAAAGCTTATCCATTGATCAAATTCAAAAAAACCAACCAAAGTACCTGTATCAACTTGAAACCTATCGTTAAGAAAGGTCAGAAAGTAGAAAAAGGACAAGTGCTTTGCGAAGGATACGCCACTCAGGATGGCGAATTGGCCTTGGGTCGTAACTTAAAAGTGGCTTTCATGCCATGGCAAGGTTACAACTTTGAGGATGCGATCGTAATTTCTGAGCGTGTGGTATCTCAAGATATCTTTACTTCCATCCACATCGAAGAATTCGAATTAGAAGTTCGTGATACCAAGCGTGGAGAAGAAGAATTGACACCAGATATTCCTAACGTTTCTGAAGAGGCTACTAAAGACTTAGATGAAAACGGGGTGATCCGTGTAGGTGCTGAGGTAAAAGAAGGTGACATCCTGATTGGTAAAATCACGCCAAAAGGAGAATCAGATCCTTCACCAGAAGAGAAATTATTGAGAGCCATCTTTGGCGACAAAGCCGGAGATGTGAAAGATGCTTCTCTTAAAACGCCTCCATCTATTCAAGGGGTGGTAATTGATACCAAATTGTTCTCAAGAGCGAAGAAAACTACTAAAGCAGAAGAAAAATCTTTAGTAGAGAAATTAGATGCGCAATATGAGAAGGCAGTAAAAGAACTGCGTGAACAATTGATCGAAAAATTATTCACCATTGTAAACGGTAAAACCGCTCAAGGGGTATACAATGTTTACAAAGAATTACTGGTAGCTAAGGGCGTTAAGTTTACTCAGAAGGTATTGGCCGATTTAGATTTTGCCAATATCAATCCTACCAAGTGGACAACTGATGAGGATAAGAACGAGTTGATTAAACAAACTTTACATAATTACAATATCAGGCTGAATGAAGAATTGGGTGCTTACAAGCGTGAGAAATTCGCGATCACAGTCGGCGACGAACTTCCTTCAGGTATTGTACAGCTGGCCAAAGTTTACATCGCTAAAAAGCGTAAGCTGAAAGTGGGTGATAAAATGGCGGGCCGTCACGGTAACAAAGGTATTGTTGCTCGTATCGTTCGTGATGAGGATATGCCATTCTTGGAAGATGGAACACCGGTTGATATCGTGTTGAACCCATTGGGGGTACCTTCACGTATGAACTTGGGTCAGATCTACGAAACCGTTTTAGGTTGGGCCGGAAAAGAGTTGGGCGTGAAATTCTCTACCCCAATTTTCGATGGTGCAACTCATCAGGAAGTAGAAGACTGGGTGGCTAAAGCCGGATTGCCAGCATCAGGTAGAACTTACCTGCATAATGGTTTAACTGGTGAGCGCTTCGATCAGCCTACTACCGTAGGTATCATTTACATGCTGAAATTAGGTCACATGGTTGATGATAAGATGCATGCCCGTTCAATCGGTCCATACTCATTAATTACACAACAGCCATTGGGTGGTAAAGCTCAGTTTGGTGGTCAGCGTTTTGGTGAGATGGAGGTTTGGGCACTCGAAGCCTTTGGTGCAGCAAACATCTTACAGGAGATCTTAACCGTGAAATCTGATGATGTAATTGGCCGTGCCAAAACTTATGAAGCGATTGTTAAAGGTGAAAACTTACCAACGCCATCTGTTCCAGAATCATTCAACGTATTGGTTCACGAATTAAGAGGTTTAGGTTTAGATATCACATTAGATTAGTTTGGAGTTCGGAGTCTGGAGTTGTGAGTCGATTGACTTTTAACTCCAAGCTCCTAACTCATAACTCACAACTCAAAAAGAGCTATGTCTTACAAAAAGGATAATAAAATCAAAAGTAACTTTACCCAAGTTACCATCAGCTTAGCCTCTCCCGAATCAATTCTGGAGCGCTCAAGTGGTGAAGTTTTAAAGCCGGAAACCATCAACTACCGTACTTACAAGCCGGAGCGTGATGGCTTATTCTGCGAGCGTATTTTCGGTCCTGTGAAGGATTACGAATGTCATTGCGGAAAATACAAGCGCATTCGCTACAAAGGTATTGTCTGCGATCGTTGCGGCGTGGAAGTAACGGAGAAGAAAGTACGTCGTGAGCGTATGGGACACATCAACTTGGTGGTTCCTGTTGCGCACATCTGGTATTTCCGTTCTTTACCAAACAAAATCGGTTATTTATTAGGTTTGCCTACTAAAAAGCTCGATTTAATTATTTATTACGAACGTTATGTCGTAATTCAACCGGGCCTGAAAGAAGCAGATGGAATTCAGAAAATGGATTTCTTAAGCGAAGAAGAATACCTGGATATTTTAGATACCCTGCCAAAAGAAAACCAATATTTAGACGACAAAGATCCTCAGAAATTTGTTGCTAAAATGGGTGCTGAGGCATTAGTTGATTTACTGGGTCGTTTAGATCTGGATCAATTATCATACGATTTACGCCACCAGGCAGCCAATGAAACTTCTCAGCAACGTAAAAACGAAGCTTTGAAACGTCTGCAGGTGGTAGAATCTTTCCGCAGTGCAAATGATCACATCGAAAATCGTCCGGAGTGGATGATTGTGAAGATCGTGCCGGTGATTCCACCAGAATTACGTCCTTTGGTGCCTTTGGAAGGCGGCCGTTTCGCAACTTCAGATTTGAACGACTTATACCGTCGTGTGATCATCCGTAACAACCGTTTGAAGCGTTTGATCGAGATCAAAGCTCCTGAAGTAATTCTACGTAACGAGAAGCGTATGTTACAAGAGGCTGTCGATTCCTTATTCGACAACTCTCGTAAAGTAAATGCAGTAAAAACAGAAGGTAACCGTGCCTTGAAATCACTTTCAGACATCCTGAAAGGTAAACAAGGTCGCTTCCGTCAGAACTTATTAGGTAAACGTGTAGATTACTCAGCACGTTCTGTAATCGTGGTAGGTCCAAACCTGAAATTACACGAGTGCGGTTTACCAAAAGATATGGCTGCCGAGTTATACAAGCCGTTCATCATCCGCAAAATGATTGAAAGAGGGGTTGTGAAAACCGTAAAATCAGCCAAGAAAATTGTGGATCGTAAAGACCCGATCGTTTGGGATATCCTCGAAAACGTATTGAAAGGTCACCCGGTATTGTTAAACCGTGCTCCTACATTACACCGTTTGGGTATCCAAGCTTTCCAGCCAAAATTAGTGGAAGGTAAAGCGATCCAATTACACCCGTTGGTATGTACCGCATTCAACGCCGACTTTGACGGTGACCAGATGGCTGTTCACTTACCTTTAGGTAATGCGGCAATTTTGGAAGCCCAAATGTTGATGTTGGCTTCGCATAACATCTTAAACCCTGCCAACGGTACGCCGATCACGGTTCCATCTCAAGACATGGTTTTGGGTCTGTACTACATGACCAAAGGCCGTAAAACAGATGCCAGCCGCGTAGTTAAAGGCGAAGGCTTTAGTTTCTACTCACCAGAAGAAGTAATTATTGCTTACAATGAGAAACAAGTTGATCTGCATGCTTTCATTAAGGTGAAAACTAATGTGAGAGAGAAGGATGGATCAATCGTTAATAAGTTGATTGAAACTACGGTAGGTCGTGTATTATTCAACCAGGTAGTTCCTGTAGAAGTTGGTTATATCAATGAATTATTAACTAAAAAATCACTTCGTGATATCATTGGAGAAGTAGTAAAAACTACTGGTATGGCCCGTGGTGCTCAGTTCCTGGATGATATCAAGGAATTAGGATTCCAAATGGCATTCCGTGGTGGTTTATCTTTCAACTTACAAGATTTAAATATTCCTGACGAGAAAGTAAAATTGATCGGTCAGGCATCTAAAGAAGTGGAAGAAGTAATGAATAACTACAACATGGGATTCATTACCAACAACGAACGTTACAACCAAATCATCGATATCTGGACCCGTATCAACAACAAGTTGACGGCGAACGTAATGGATATCCTTTCCAACGATAACCAAGGCTTCAACTCTGTTTACATGATGTTGGATTCAGGTGCTCGTGGTTCTAAGGAGCAGATTCGTCAGCTTTGCGGTATGCGTGGTTTGATGGCTAAGCCTCAGAAATCAGGTTCAGGTGGTGAGATTATTGAGAACCCGATCCTTTCTAACTTTAAAGAAGGTTTATCGGTACTTGAATACTTTATCTCTACCCACGGTGCCCGTAAAGGTTTGGCCGATACGGCTTTGAAAACTGCGGATGCTGGTTACCTGACCCGTCGTTTGCACGATGTGGCACAGGATATGATTGTGGGTGATGTAGATTGCGGTACTTTAAGAGGTATTTACACCACTGCATTAAAAGATAACGAAGATATCGTAGAACCATTATACGACCGTATTTTGGGACGTACCTCCTTACACGATGTGTACGATCCATTGAGCGGAGAGTTAATTGTTTCTGCAGGACATGATATCGACGAAAATATCGCAGATAAAATTGAAAATTCAGCGCTGGATGGAATCGAAATCCGTTCGGTATTAACCTGTGAGAGTCACAGAGGTGTGTGTGCACTTTGCTACGGACGTAACCTTTCTACCGGTAAACGAGTGCAGATGGGTGAGGCAGTAGGTGTAATTGCCGCACAGTCTATCGGTGAGCCTGGTACACAGTTAACACTTCGTACCTTCCACGTGGGTGGTACAGCGTCTAACATCGCTGCTGAATCACAAATCAATGCCAAATTCGAAGGAGTAATTGAGTTCGAGAACATCAGAACAGTTACTTTAGATACTGAAGAAGGCAAAGTAGAAGTAGTATTGGGTCGTTCAGGTGAATTCCGTATTGTGGAGCCTGGAACCAATAAAGTAATCGTAAGTAATAACATTCCTTACGGTGCGCATTTATTTGTAAAAGAAGGACAGAAAGTAGCCAAAGGCGATCGTATTTGTTCTTGGGATCCATACAATGCTGTGATCATCTCCGAGTTTGCCGGTAAAGTGGCGTTCGATGCGATTATTGAAGGAGTTACCTTCCGTGAAGAATCGGATGAACAAACCGGTCACCGTGAGAAAGTGATCATCGATTCACGCGATAAAACCAAAAACCCTGCCATTCAGATCAATGATAAGAAAGGTGCTTTGGTAAAATCTTACAACATCCCGGTAGGGGCACACATTGCGGTAGAAGAAGGAGAAGAAGTAAAAACCGGA
>JGI25921J50272_10000036_pt1 | contig 37183 bp, 66 predicted proteins | sample LauGreSu1BDMLBSD_2_FD_50272 | JGI IMG/M metagenome (IMG submission 50272) | reverse complement strand
GATTCGGGCTTGCCCAGAGTATTGCTCAGAAATACTGCTGCCGGTTCCAACTAAGAGTCTGCCGCTGGAGTCAATAGTTGCTGCGGTACTGGTGGGCGTAGGCTTGAAGTTAATTGCAGATGCGGCTGTTGGCGATGTCTGGGCAACAATGTTGAAATCAAAGGGGCTGTCGTTATTTTTTTCGATGTAAGCAAATCTTCCAGTTGCAGTGGTGCCACCAAAATAAAGAGTTCGGTATCCAGCAAGAGATCCGCCAGTGCCAATCAGGACGTTTCCGTTGGCTACCTGCAGGCCCTCCGTTGGTGCCGTCGTCCCGATGCCGACACGACCGCTGGAGTCGATAAGTAGTCGAGTGTTACCACCTGTGCCGATTGCTATATCTTGGCCAGCATTGAGTGAGTTGAACTCAATAAAGGCCATTGCTGTAACATCAACCTGATGCTGCAGGCGCATACCGACGCCTTCCCAATTAGTTCCAGCGGTGTGACGCCGAGATTTAACGTCCAGAAATACAGCGTTACCTGCCGCATTGCTTCTGAGTCTCTGAACAAGAACTTCGCCGTTAAGGGTGCCGGATGCGTTGCTGGACGCCTCTAACCGTGCTCCAGGGCTTGCGGTGCCGACGCCGACGTTGCTGTCGAAAATGGCGTTGTTTGTTACGTCAAGCGTTCCGGGGATGTCTACATTGCTGGTCCACTCAACGCCAGTACCAGCAGCATCGGTCTGCAGCAGTTGACGGGCAGCGCCATCTGCCAGTTTGCTGACCGCAATTTCTGCGGTGGCGCTGACGCTTGAATCAACGATGGAGCCGGCCAGCGGGGCACCGACCTCGACGATCGACTCAGTTCCGCTGACGTTCCTCTTAAGGAACAGCTTGCCGTCGGTCGTGTTGACAGCCAGTTCCCCCAGCGCGAGCTGTGCCGTTGTCGGGACAGCAGAAGCAGTGGCGCTGCGACGAATCTTGATTGTGTTTGCCATTTGGCTCCCCGTTGGTTGCTATGTAGCAGGGTTTCGCCCCGTAGAGACGGGGCTGATTAAGTCTAGAACGTGCCGCCGTCGAGATCGAAACCAGAAGTGGCTCCGTCCTCAAGGAATGTCACGAGGTCGCTGAGAGCAACCTGCACCATCGTACCGGCATCGTTGATGACCATACGGTCAGCCGTTGCCAGTGTCGTTGCGGTTGCAGTGGTGTTGCCGTCGATTATCGCCGCTTCGGCTGCAGTCAGGGCCGCCAGCGCAGTAGCGGTTCCTGCCGTCATTCCCGCGAGCGTGGCAAGCTCGGCGTCGTAGGCCTGCACGTTGGTGCCAATTACCAAGCCCAGGCTTGTGCGAGCGCCTGCTGCGTCAGTTGCGCCTGTGCCGCCATACGCCAGACCGAGGGTGCCAGACAGTGGGCGGGTGGCGTACCACTGAGTTGCGGATGATGCGAAGAACAGCAGCATCGCGTTCACCGGGAGGCTGATCGCAACGTTCAGGCCCAGGGCGTCGATCGCGGCATTGATTGCCGGAAAAACGTTGACTGGGTTGGCGCCTCGGTTGACGACCAGAATCCGTCGGCCAACGGTAGCAGTCGGAAGAGTGACGCCACTGGGGTTGGCGCCGGCAGTCGTAACAATGTTGTGGTCATTGGTCAGGGCGCTTTGGCCCTGAGCGTTGGTACCGGCGGTGACGGTTGCAGCCGTGCTGAATGTCTCGCCAGCCAGTGCGGGAGTCGTCAGCGAGGGGCTGGTGCCGAAAACCAGAGAGCCGCTGCCAGTTTCATCGGTAATTGCACTGGCCAGGCCTGCGCTGCTGTCGCTGATGCCGTAGCCCGAGAATGTCGTCGGAGTCGTACCGGCGGTAACCCGGCCGTAGGTGTCAACCGTGACCGAGCGGTAGGTGCCGGCGGTGGCAATGCCGCTGGCGAGGTTAATTGAGTCGGCGCTGATGTTCAGCGCACCGCCTCCGGTAGAAGCAACGTTGATGGCGTTGCCTGATTTGGTGAGGCCGTCGCCAGCGGTGATCTGGCCCGCACCCGAGAACTGGGTAAAGGAAAGCGCGTCGCCTGTGAACGTGGTGTAGCCGGAACCTGACTTGCCCATCCGAAGCGGAGGGGAGGCGGTCTGGATGAAGCCGTTGTTGCCGTTTACGTTGCCCCCGGCGACGAAAACGTAGTCACCAGAGGTGATTTCACCTGTTGGACCGTTATCGAAGTCGGTTGCTCTTGTCCAGACGCCATTTGCGCCTGTGCCAACGGTCGTTACGGTGTAGACACCGTTGTAGGCAGCGGTCGTGTGATCCTTGACAAGAATACGCTGACCAGCAGTGAGAGTAGAGCCGGAGTCAACGATATTTGGGGTTCCGCTAAGCGTGGCGCCAATGCCAGGGTCACCAGTGACGCCAATACTTAAGCCCGTGCCGTTGGTTAGCGTGGCATTAGCACCACCGAATGTAGCGGACAACCTAACCTGGTTAAGCGCAGGCTCAGCGGTGACGTAGTAAGTAGTGTTAGCAGTTAGTCCTGTGCCAGTTACTGTGTCACCTGTACGAACTTGGGAGTTAATGTTCAGTCCATGGTTGGCACTGAACGTGATTGTATCGGTGCCGGTAATCGTGTTGATAGTTAAGAGAGTGCCGCCAGAGGTGTAGGTGTAGGCGACAGCAGCGGAGGTTGCGAAGTCAACAGCACCGTGGACGTTTAGGCTCTGCGCGATTGAGTCGGCATACTGCTTGTTGACGGCATCCCCTGGGAGTTGTGGTGCTGCGACATCAACAATCCGTTGGCTGTTGAAACTGACAGGCCCCGTCGGCACTGCCATCTGATCCAGACGACTGGTGCGAACCTGGGTGTCGAAGTCACTGATCTTGGCAGCGGTCAGTGTCGGGATGTCTGCGGCTACCAGCAGGCGGAACGTCGGAGTTCCGGCGCTGCCATTTGGTGCAATAAAAACAGTGTTTGCTGTTTGGCTGGCCAGCGCACCAGTCAGTGTGCCGCTGCCTGTGACAGGCGAGTTCGAGACAGTAATGAAGTTCGGCAGACTGAGGCCGACACTGGTGACGGTGCCGGTGCCGTAGCTCTGCGCTTTCACATAGGCGGTTGTGGCAACCGTCGTGGTGTTGTCGGAAGTCGCTGGTGTGGTAGCCGAGGCGCTACTGCCAAGCGCCACAGTGCCACTGAAGGTCTTGTTTCCTGAGACGGTTTGGGTCGAGGTGAGCGTCAGGTACGCTCCAGAACCTGCAATAGCCTCAATAGCCGTGGCACTTCCGCCGGCACCGCCAGTTCCTTTACCGTAGTAAAGGACATTATCGACCTCGTTAAAGGCAAGCTCGGCGTTGGCCAGACCTGTGGGGGCACCAGCATCTCCACTGACGCGACGCTTAATACGAAGTATGTTGGCCATTAGAAGTTGCCTCCGTCAGAGAGCGTGGTGGTAGTCCAGATGGGATCCGCTCTGAAGGTAGAGCTTGCGGCGTCGTAGTACACAACGCTCCTGTCCACTTTAGCTGCGGTATCAACAAACAACCCACTAGCGCCACTAAGCACGATTTGCGTGTTATCGCCTGCGCTGAGCACTAATTGCGTCTCATCGCCTGCATTAACTACTAATTGCGTATCATCGCCAGCACCGAGAACCAGTTGCGTCTCTTCGCCAGCGCCAATGACAAGTTGCGTCTCATCAATAGGGATGAGGTTGAGATCGACATTTGGCATTGATCAGGTTCTCGAATAGGTACGGACAACAGTGACATTGCCAGTTAGCCAGTAATATCTTTCACCACCAGGGCTGGTGAGACTCACGTCATAAACATATACATCAGGAGTCAAGCCAAGCGTAGTTGCTGGAGAGATGGCAAGTTCTGCCAAGCCGTCAGTGGCCGCAAGGATGGAAGTAGTAAATGTGGCTACCTGCACCAACGTGTCAGTATCTTTAATATCTGCGTCGATGATGTAGCTTGTGATGTCGATGGGAACCGAGACATAAAGCGCACTGCCAAATGTTCCGCCAATCGTCACGCTGGATCCACCCGATGTGGTTGAAACCCTGAACGCATTAGACGTTAGGCCGTCTGCAATGACGTAATAGACGACGTTCTCGCTCAAGCCACAGGTACTAGAGCCAGTGAAGACGACCTTGGCGCCTGCGGCCAGCCCGTGACATGCCACCGTAAAAGTGGGTACAGTCGCAGTCGTCAGCACGCTTGTTACTTCCTTCTTGTTCTGCGTTATGCGGAATTGGGCCTTCCACGTAGAGTTCTGCAGCAGCGAAAAGTTATAAGTGGCAGGGTAAATCACAGGTCCGCCTCCAGTCTGCTGGTGTGCGGCTCATGCACAGTGCCACCTGCTGGCGTAGCGTCGCCACATCCGCTGCTAGCGCTCCTCCCGACCAGTCTCGCCATCGTTAGTTATGGATCATGAGGCTACAGGGAGAGAGTAGCTCAGGAATGGCGAATAGAAAAAAAAATGCTCATGGCATATTTGATCTTATCGGTTATCTTTTGCTGTCTTTGCCGAATTACTTGTTTGCTAAGACCACTGGCCTCTGAGATTTCTTTTGTTGAAGCCACTTGACATCCGATACCATATTTTTGCTTGATAAGCTCTTGCTCCTCTGCCGACAATGCACTAATCAACATTGCAATAGCTTCAAACTTTTCTGCATCATCTTCGGCGTCAGTATTGCCCTCGAAAACGCTTGCTGGAATCAGCTCAAGCATTGAAGCTTGATCGTCCCCACAATTTATGGCAGAATCCAACGATACAGTCACTGAATCCATTAAGACCGTTCTCTTGACCTTCTCCACTGTCTCCTCAATCTCTTCCGCTATTTCCGGGATAGTCGGCTCTCTGTCAAACTTTAAGGCCAGCCTTTCCCTGGCTTCTCTGATTTGCTTTGCTGTTTTTTGCAGATTTGACGGAAGCCTGATGGCCTTTTCCTGATACTCGGTCGCCCTTACTATTGCCTGCCTGATCCACCAGTAAGCGTAAGTACTGAACTTGTACCCTCTGCCAGGCTCAAACTTCTCGGCAGCCCTTGCCAATCCAATTGCTCCCTCCTGCATCAAGTCTTGAATTGTTAAGTGAACTTGAGATGTTTTAATCTTTTTTGCTACGGCAACTACAAGTCGCATATTTGCGGAAATCATTCTATTCCTCGCTTTTACGCCTTTATTTATTGCTCTTCTTGCCTGTGGTTCCAGATCTTTCGCTGACTTATATAGATTTTCTTCTGAAATTTGCTCGCTTATCCCATTATCTCTCAAAACCTTCATCATTTGCTGAACATGACTGCCAAGTATTATTTCCTCATCGCATGTCAACATCGGGACACGGACAATATCGGCTAGGTACTCTTCAAAGCTCATGAAGGGGCGGGGCCTGCATACCAGTTTTGCTGGCTCTTGATTTTCAAGATCACCTGGCTTGAAGGTGCGAGTCTCGAAGCACCCGACCGCTGCTAGCCAAGCGAGACTCTACAGTCCCAGTGGGCCAGGGTCAAGCTCCTGCCTGGTTAAGAGGGCTCTACGCGAACGCAATCGGAAGAGGAAGCTGCCTCCGGTTGCCGTCGTTGGTCTCGGCAATCAATGGCCGACTTGAAAGATGGATGCAGGGAAGTAAGTAATACTCTCCAGCAGAAGCGCAGATGTAATGGGGGAAAACTGCTTTCACGTTGGAAACAGACTTGATGGTGAGAAGCGTGTCACCAAAGAAGCGGGCGTAAACGGCGTCTCCAACAGAGAAGCGTGGTTTCTTGCTGGTTGGCATCTGATCTAGAGGTTGGCTGATCTTCAAGATACTAGGCCAGCCGGTCTTACACGTCAACGGAGTTCTAGTCATTTCGCGCTAGGCGGCTCCAGGCCAGGACAGTCTTCGCTTGCTGGCGCCTCACCAGACCCCTCCAGCAGGGCCAGGAAGAGACCTACGACAGCGCGGAGCGCCTGTCCCTTGGCGAAGGAGCGCAAAGGCCTGGGGCGGGGTTGGCCTGGACTTGGGATGCTTTGCGCCCAGCTTGCACCCAAGTGTTGCCCCCCTGGCTCCCGCGTGCTACCATGGATGCGTTCATCACAAACTTTTATGCCAACACCACTACCTCGCCTTGTTGTTGGAATTCCAGAAGATACGCGCCAGCAGCTTCGTGCATTAGCCGCAGCTCACCATCGAAACATTTCCGGCGAAGTAATAGCAGCATTGGAGTCCTGGATCGCAATGCACTCGCAAGCTGACCGAGCGGCAACTGCTGCGGGCTCTTTAGTGAAAAGTTGGATTGCAAGAGAAGCAGCTGAAGCTTCTAGCACAGAAGAGGGCTGACTCATCAACGGAAAATCAAATGGCTCACATTACAGGCCAGCAGCCTTTCACAGCGCTCCCTAACTGGATTTTTCACAAACAAAAGGCCGAGCCTGGCTGGCTTTCGGCTTACGAGCTTGCAATTTTGTTAGCCCTTCAGCATTTTGCGAATGGCCTAGGTTCAGGGAATTGCGTGTTTCCTAGCTACAACACTCTCTGCGCTTATGCGGGAATAAGCAGAAACTCTGCAATCAAGTCTATTGTTCTTTTGCAGGAAAAAGGTCTTATCAAAAAAGAAGCAAGGTACGGCGAGAATGAACAGAAGACGAATGTTTATCATTTGGTCTTCTGGAGTGTTGATCAAACCCAGTCCGCTGCCTGCCCTACCCAGTCCACCACAGAGACCACCCAGTCCACCACATGCACCACCCAGTCCACCACAGAGACTGGGGGTGGTCCAGGAGATGCACTACCCCAGTGCAGGAGCTGCACCCGAACAAGAACCATTGAACAAGAACCATCTAACAATAAAAACCCCCCTATATCCCCCCAGCAGCCAAAGCGGCCCCCAGCAGGGGTGGAGCTGCCGGACTGGCTGGAGCCCTACCGTGAACATCTGCTGCAATGGCTTGAAAGAAGGCAAAAGAAATACAAGCTCAAGCCAGAACTTACAAGCTTCACCATGCGTGCCCTAGAATATGCGAGGGATACTGGAGTTCTCAAGGTTTACTGCGAGTATGCTTCTGAAAGAAACTGGCAATCACTTGGTTTTGCTGGTTACAAGGAGACGATTGAAAAGCTTGCAAAGGAAAATGGTATAGCGACTAAAGCATCAAATCAGGGCAAACCAGCAATGTCGCCAATCGTCTACACCTTGAATTAAATGAGCGAAGAGATTTCTGCAATTGTATCTCAGATGAGTACCTGGGATACCGGAGAGATAGAAGATTCATTTCTTTCATCTTGTGTTTTCTACCTCGAAAGCGAACAGGGTTCTCCAGCAGANCTTTGTGAACTCGTAACGCAGGTTGATCAAGAGTGGTTTGTGGAGACTCATAAAAGAGCCCTTTTCCATGTAATCAAGAAGATTGCTCTCGACACAGTTAAGTCATCCCTGGTGGTGCCTGGAAGCATTGCCGTAATGGCTGAGAAGTTACTTCTGTCGATGGGGTACGAAGATGAATGTCAGTATGTTGAAGGAGTTGCAAAATCGCCTTCAATGTTCTTTAGCATTGAATCCCTGTATTCTGTTGTTCCTCTTTGGAGGGTAAAGCTTGCAAGGGTGAATCTCAGGGCTAATGCAGAAAAGATCATTGCCACCCTTGCTGGCGCTCCTGATCAGAAGGTGTTTGAGGAGGATATTCCGTCCTTAATAGAGAACCAGCAGGAGATATGGTATAATGCTTCGTCTATCAGCAAAAAGGATGATGACTGGCAGTCTTCCATTGAAGAAGCGCTTTCAGCATTGCCAGGGGACATTGCAATACCAACTGGCCTGGCTGTGTTGGATGACGCAATACAGGGCGGTATCGCAAAAAGAAACTCACCATATTCAGGCCGCTTGGTGGTGATAGCAGCAAGGCCTGGCATGGGTAAAAGTACGTTTGCCATACATCTTGCTACGGTGCTGGCGGACACTCATTCCGATGTGGCTTTTTTCAGCCTGGAAATGTCCAAGAAACAAGTTCAGTACAAATCCATCTCTTGCTATGACTACATGAATCTGAGTTACCATAAAAAACTTGTTGATCCCATTCGTTCAAGCAACCTAAGGCTGAGGACTTACACCGCTGCCCAGAGAGAAAGACTTCAAAGTTATTCAGATTCTCAGCTAATAAAAAGGCTGCATATCTTTGATGCGTCTGAAGCCATTAACACGATTTCCGCCAAGATCAAGCTTCTCGCTAAGACCAGAAAAAATCTTTCAACTGTTTTTATTGACTACTTGCAACTTATCGAAGGTTGCTCTGGTGATGCCCAAAATACAGAAGCTTCTAATATCGGCAATGTCACAAGAGCCCTGAAAAAGCTCGCCACCAGCATCGGGATTGATATTTTTCTGTTAAGTCAGGTCAATAGGGGCGTGGAAAATAGAAACGACAAGATGCCAAATATGTCAGACCTTCGCGCCTCTGGTAGAATTGAGGAGGACGCTGATATTGTTATGTTCCTGCTGAGGCCAAATTACTATGACAAGGAGAAGGATGAATTTGAACTAGCGATTTCAGTTGCCAAGAACAGGCACGGAATGTGCGGTACACTCCAATGCTGCATTGATCTTCAAAGTTCTGTTATCTTTGAAAGAAGCTCTTGGTAATGGCGCAAACTGACTGGAGCGCTATTTTTGCAAAGTTTCCAGAGCTTGAGGCTCCGGGCTATCAGGAAACCATGCAAAAAGTAATTAAACAGCAGCCAGACTATGAACTTGAAAGGCTGAAAGCAAAGATGCAGTCAATTAACAAGGAAAAGCAGAGCGCAAGAAGCAAGAATCGCAGCAAAACTGCTGCTAAGAAATCAGTGACTCAAGATAGCATAGATCCGCTCTTCGGCGTCAATAAAGGCCGGGGCAAGAAGCGGTAGGCACTGCGGCGCATTTTCAAGAATCGTATGGCGAATCTTTGCCATGTCCGCCAACAGGGCAACAATATCCGCTGGCATTTTTGGCACGCCGTCCATGGCCTAGGGCTCCGAGGGTTTTGCCGCTGGATCGGGGCTCTGGGCCTGCCGTCCGGCCATGGAAGCCTAGCGCTGCTCACCACTCCGGCTCAGGGGTTTGGCCGTATTCATCCTCTGGTGGCAGCTGAAGGAGGTCCTCCAGTTTTTGTATCTCAATGGCTTGAAAATCAATAGGCGGCATGGGCATCCGGCGATAGCTTTTCTTGCTGTTTGCCGAGCCAGGGAGGCCATTGACTTCGCAGTAACGCTCATACCAGTCGCGCACCATCCCAGGGGTTACGAAGCCCTGCAACAGGTTCGCCACTGCTGGCGCGTCTTCGCCCTTCTCAAACAGCAGCTTTGCGGTGATCCGCAAAATCCTGTTCAAATTCGTGGCCCCTTTCGTGCTCATGGGGTTGCTGCAAGGTAGTCGTCATGATAGACTGACGGTCGTAAACCAAATCGGAGCCGTGCTCCGCAGCTATGAACCTCACAGCTTTTAGCGATAAGCAGCTTCAGGAACTGCAAGAACCGCTCTCAAGCCAAGCAGTAAGAACCAGGAGCCAGAGCGGCAGAAGTCTGTCGTACATCGAAGGCTGGTACGCAATCAGTGAAGCCAACCGTATTTTTGGCTTTGGCTCCTGGGACCAGGAAATTGTTGAATTGAAATGCGTTTCCGAGCGTGAACGCAAAATTGGTCGAGATCAGAAGGCCGGCTGGGGTGTGTCTTACGTTGCCAGTATTCGGGTAACTGTTAATGGAATTAAGCGAGAGGGTGTTGGCGCTGGTCATGGCATTGACGTTGATCTCGGTCAAGCGCATGAGTCTGCAATCAAAGAGGCCGCAACTGATGCAATGAAGCGGGCCTTCATGACATTCGGCAACCAGTTTGGCCTTGCTTTGTACGACAAAGATCAGCGCAACGTAGAAGATAAACCGCTTAATTCCGAGCAAGTTTTCCAATCTGAAAAGACAACTCAGAAATTTGTTGACCTTCTGCTGCTGAAAATGGAGCAAGTTGGCATCAATTCTGATGGTATTAAAACGCTCAAGGCAATTCTTCAAATTGCTGACTTTGAAGATGTGAAGGAATCCCTGCGGCCCAAGCTTCTTGAAAAGCTGACCCCGGAATACGCAGAAAAGCTCAATCTTGGTCAAAATGCTAAAGGCGAGCAAGTTATTCAGCTAGTGACCAAGGACATAGCACAGTCAACTGCGGACTTGCAAAAAGCAGCAAATGAGGCTCTTTGAGGAAAGCTGATGCCAGGTGAACACCGTTTTTACGAAAAAGATGAGCTTGAATATGCCAGGGTTTCAACAATCCTTGGCGAAACAATGCCTCTTTTTCATCCAGACAAGCATAAGGGCTTGGCCTGGTGGCAAAGCAATGAACCGGATGCGTCCGAAATTCTTGCAAGAGGACAGAAGCGAGGAACCTTGGTTCATGCCGAGGTCGAAATGTTTTTGCTTGGCGACCAGTATGTCCATTCAGATGAGGCGGCTTCAGTTGAAGAGCTGATGTCCCACAACATTCCTGCGTATGTCAATTATCTTATGCCGCTTCTTGAAGAAATCAAAGAGCAAAATGCACCAGATCCTGAATGGGAGGGCCTTGCAAAAAGCAGCCTGATAATCGAGGAGCCACTTTATTGCAGGCATGGCTTCGCCGGCACCCCGGATATGCGATGCTGGTTTGAGGGCAAGTACACGGTCTGGGACTGGAAAAGTGCAAGATCGCATCTTGAAAAGGGCGTTAAGAAAAAGCCCCGTCCGATCAGCCGCTACTCGGAGGCCAAGGTCCAGATTGCCTCTTATAGCCTTGCTCATAACATTGAACTTGCTTCTGGTGGCGATTTTCCACCTATCGAGCAAGGCGCCATTTGCATCTGTTACGACTGGTGTGAGCCATTCTTGCACTTAATGCCAATCGAAGAGATCAAAGAGGCGGCTAACGAGTTCATTGAAAGATTTGGCGTTTACAAGGAGCTGGAGAACTCTGTTTTCCCAAGGCCGATGGTAGAATCAACTCAAACTGGACGGCACGATGATTTCAGCGAGCTTTGATGGCTATGTCACGAATCAGCCAATCGTAAAAGATGGCAAATATGGCAGATATACGGAAATAACTCTAAGAGTTGCCACTGCTGGGAAAGAGGTTCATTATGCTACTGCAAGGTTTTATGGCAGGAAAATTGGGCCAGTTGAGGAGTACATTAACAATGGCGACTACATTACAATGTTTGGATGCGTCACTTCACTCAAGGAAAAACAAAAAACAGATGGCAGTGGCAAGTATTGTCAAATTTATTTGAAGGATGCTTGTTACACCTTGCCACCCAAAATTGCTGGAGAAGCCCGTTTCCGCCCAAGTCTTCATTCTCCTGCCTTGGAAGAAAGACTTGACATTCCCGACTTCGGGGACGACGATGGCGACATCTTCTGATCTAACATTCAGAAGCTTCTCTTTTAGCCGCCAAAAACAATGGCCTCTTTTAACAACTGCACTTTCAGTGGGAACGTCGGGAGAGATCCTGAGGCTCGCTACTTTGAAGACGGCAAGATGGTTGCCAATTTCAGCATTGCTGTTGAGGGTCGCAAAAAAGACGACACTCTATGGCTTGCGGTCAAGGTCTGGAACAAGCAAGCTCAGACTATCGTTGACTATGTTGAGAAAGGATCGAAGATTATCGTCAGCGGTGAACTTCAACAGGAAACCTGGACCAAGGATGGCGTAGAGAAGAGCCGAATGGCTCTGAATTGCCAGAACTTTACGCTTCTCGGCTCCAAGAAAGAAGGGTCTGGTGGCGGCGGCAATTCTGGTGGCGCAAGTCGCAAGCCAGCAGCAAAATCTCGCCCAGCAGCTCCGGTAGAAGAGGAGGAAGTTCCCTTCTGATAAATAGGGGCGTGGCATAGGCTTACATAGCAGCCGATGTCACTCTCTCCCAGGCGCTGACAGGATTACTGCTCGGGCCGTGCGGTAATTTCCGATTTGTTCCAAGGCAGATCGGCCAGACGCGCCAAGAAGCCGGAGTCTTAATTGAGGTGATGTGGTACCTGGGTTTTCATGCCCGCTGTGGCATCATCAAGAGTGATTGCCTGTAAGTCCCCTAGCAATGCTTAGCAAGCAAGATCCCCATTACGGGGCAATGCTGATTGAACAAGCGAGGCTCCATCTTGGCACCGTCATGGCTGGCCAGGATTCGGAGCCTTTTTTCATGGCAATGCTGCAAATTGCAGAGGCCAAGGTTCATCTTGGTTACACAACACTGAAAAATAAAGAGGTGACCCTGAAGGGTATAAAAGACTTTCTTCAAAGTGTTTATTATGGACTTGGAATTAAAGATATAGAAACTTTTACGGCAAATGTTGCAAAGTCTTCTCTCAACGAAAAATCAAGAAACAAATACGCGCATCAATTCATTGAATGGCTTAAAACACAAGATCCCACATTTCAGTTTCCACGAGAATATTTTGAGTATCGTCGCATAACAAGAGGAATTTATTATAACAAAAAAATACCAAAAAAGAAGAAGCCCTTGTACTACAAGTGGGCAAAATTTATCTACAATACTGATCCAGCCTTATTAAACGAGATAGGTTGGGGCAGGAAATACTCGACTGTTGAAGCTTGCTACTACGGTGAAAAGTTTGAAGAAAAACAGCAGATACTTAAGCCAATCAAAACCTATAGAAATCCTACTGATTTTCAGCTAGACCAGTTGACTGACAGCTTGTACGTCAGGCTCGGATATGGGAAGTCAAGGATGCTAGCCTTAAAGTTGATGGAGCGTTGCGAAAATGAGAATCCAGCAGGGGAGTGGGATTCAGAACATGATGATGGCTCTCCTGCAGCCGGGGCCGGATGGGACGAATGACTGGATCACGTTGCGCCTCGATGGCCCCCTGCAGCCAAAGGAGCGCCCTCGGCAGGGCATGGGGCGGTCGTTCACTTCGCCCAAGTACAGGGCCTGGCTCAAGGCCGCGCAGGCATCACTGACGCTGCAGTGGGCAGGCTCGCCACCCCTTGAGTACGCCCTTGCTGGCTTTGAATTTCATGGCCACGGCAGGTCAGACGTTGACAACCTGCAAGGCGCTGTGCTTGATGCGGCTGTAAAGGCCGGTGTCCTGGTGGATGACAGATGCTCCCGGATTCCTGGTGGAGTTCAATGGTGGCAGCCAGCGCCAACCGACCAGCAGGTGTCCTTCCTGTATCTGCGCCCCTGGTGGCCTCCCTCAAAAAAGTGAGCTGACTGGCTTGCGCGTTTGGCAGTTTCAAGCTAGGATTTGGTGGTCGTCAACGAACTTTCACGTTGTCCCGCCGAAAAAATGCCGCTGAAGCGGCTGAACCTACCATCATCCCCGATCAAATGACCGAAGCCACCGAAAAGAAAGTGCCTGCTACCAGCAGCAAGAAAGGCAGCCCCGTTAGCCCTAGCGAGCTGCTGAAGACCGTCTCTCAGATGGAAGGCGCTCCTTCGGATCAAGTTGCCCACGCATGTGGCTACTACACCGAAGTCACCACGACTGCAACTGGTGAAGTTGACGTTCGTGTTACCAGCGCCGATACGTTTGCTTTCATGCAGGCGCTTCTGGCTGCTCAGGGAACCAACCTTGCTCCCCCGGTTCGCAGCAACCGTCGTAGCAACCGTCAGCCGATCATCAAAATCGGCAAAACCGGCAACATTGTTGTTGGTGGCCGCTACACCACCATCGCTGGGTTCCCATTTGGTGAGGAGCTTGACTCCCGCGTTCGCGTGGAGGCCGAGAAGGGCAAGATCACCATTTTTGCCGCTGATCCCGACGAGTACGCTTCTGAAGCTGAAGCCGATCTCGATGATGACGGTGACGAGAGCGAACTGGATCTCTGATCCTCGCTGGAATCTGTCAACTGGCCCCGAACTCCACGGGGCCTCTTTTTTCTCTTAGCTATGACACATCTTTCTCAGGCGCTGGAATTTCGCCGCAAATTTGCACAGCCCAATCTTCATCCAGAAGTCGCTGTTAAGCCAGAGGATATTTCAAGGCTTAAGATGCAACTTGGCTTAATCAAGGAAGAGAGCGACGAATTCAAGGAAGCGATTGATGACTGGATTGAGACTTCCAGCAAGGCTGCAAAGGTTCATGCCCTCAAAGAGCTTGCTGATCTGGTCTATGTTTGCTACCAGATGGCAGCTTTCCTGAATGCTGACCTCGACGAAGCCCTCGACAGAGTTCATGCTTCCAACATGAGCAAGCTTGACGACAATGGAAATGCAATTTACAATGAGTCTGGCAAGGTCATGAAAGGGCCAAATTACAAGGAGCCCGATCTGGATGACTTGGTTTAAGGTGTCTTCTTCTTTGCTTAACTATGTGCTTATCAATCGCCATTAAAAGATCAGGAGACGTTCTTGCCAAGGGAGAGTGTCTTGGATTTGAGTGGATGGTCATTCACAACGGCAGCGGCTATCGCTGTGGCTATGTGCGGGTTCCTCTCGGGCATCCGTGGCATGGCAAGGATTACCACGACCTGAACGCTGACGTTCACGGCGACATCACCTTTGCTGAGGCTGATGTTCCTTGTGACGCGCCCGGCCTTGACACCGACTGGTGGCTTGGCTTTGATTGCGCCCATGCTGGCGATGCGCCCGATCCGTCACTGCCAGTTCATGAGGGCAGTCTCAGTTTCGCGCCCTGGTCCCGGCCCGGCGATGTCGTGCGAACGCAAGAGTACGTCGAGGCCGAATGTCGCTCGCTTTGCCAGCAGGCCGCCAATGATTGTCAAAAATTTAACCCAGCTCCCTAATGAACCAGACTTCCATTGAAGCCGCTTTCAAAGAATGGTGGGAGGAGTCCTATGGCCGCCCAGCAGGTACTCATGCAGTGATGACGCATGTTGCATTTGCCGAACACGTGCTTCGGTTGCTTGAGCTATTGGAGGTGGCCGAATGAATCAGCCCTCGCCTGGCACAGCTTTGCGGCAGGCTTTGGCTGAGCGCGGCTGGAGCCAGACCGAGTTAGTGCAACGCACCGGCCACTCCAAAAGCACTATTTCGCGGGTTTTGTCAGATCGCACGAGGATCAACGTGAAACTCGACTATGACCTATCGCTGGTGCTTGGTACGCCCCAGGGATACTGGCTACAACTTACCAATCGCTGGATAGCTGAATTGCGCGGCTATCCGGTTGCCTCCTGACCACTTCAAACAACAATCCTTTACAGCTTAAAATCAAATGAAACTCATTGCAATCCTGCTGCTGCTTTCGGCGCCGGCCATGGCTCAGTCGATCAACCCATTTCTGTTTAGCCAACGGTTTTGCGAGTTGCGTAAGATGAATGTTGATGTTGATGCTGCTAGAAAAGCAGCCGTTGAATATAGCTTCGACCCGAACCGCTCCCAGTCTGGTCGTGATGCGGACGTATCAGCAGCGGCGAAATACGTCGTCGAAGATAACTGCCATCAGTGATGGCATCAATAAGTGATGATTGACAAGATCATTTGCGCGGCTTGCAATAGCAGCGAGACAAGTGTAATTGAATCTCGTCCATGCCACAACGGCACTCGTCGCCGGCGCCATCGCTGTCTGTCCTGCGGCTATCGCTGGACGGCCTGGGATGGTGCCAGGCCACCCAAGGGCCGCTTAGTCGGTAGTCGCGGCACCGGGCCAAGGCGAGGCCGTCCTACGACCAGTGACGAGGTGAAGCGCATCCTGCTGGCGCCTCTCAGTGTGACGAATGCCCAGCTTGCCCGTGAAATGGGTTTCTCTGGCGAATGGATAAGAATGGTCAGAGTTGGCCTTACTCACACAAACATTCACCCAGAGCTTGAAAGGCGTAAGCCTGCNATTGGCGAGGCAAAAGGGCGTTCTTGTTACAATTGTGCTAATTGGAGCGCAGGTTGCGNCTTTGGCTTTCCAGATCCAATGGAAGAGGGGCCTGGCTACGCACAAGATTGTGATTTATTCAAGCTAAAAGAACATTGAACATGGACGAGCTATTAAATGAATGCCTAGGCGATCTTGGCACTGCATTGCAGTGGCTTGAGATGCCCTATCAACAAAGGCCGCCATCATGGCAAATAGAAAAATGCCGCGAGAACCTTTCCATTGTCAAAGCATATTTAGCAGCAAAAGTAGACGGAAGGACGCCGCTCAAGTGGTTAAACTTGCGCACTGGCATCTATAATCCTTTGATGAGGGCAGGTTACCAGACTATCGAATCAATTTCTGTCTTGTCACCAGCTCAGCTTCTTGTGATTCCCAAGATTGGTCCAGGCTGCAAAGATGAAATAATCAAGGCTCTGGACAAGTGGCATCAGGAAAAGCTGAAAATTCCCTTCCATCAAGGTTCGCATTCTGAACCTTGAGTCGAAGGACTCCGAACCTGAAAAGGCTGGAACCGATAAGGTCGAAGGGGCGGCCTAGCGCCTTGCGAGAGGTTGGGTCAAGGCAGGCCATCTTCTGCTCCAGCACCTCGACCAACTCCTTAAGCGAAGCTGCGGACGCCTCGATTGCGGTAGCCGCCTTTTGGTAGGCCTCCGAAATCTCCTCCTTGTCCGTTTGGCTGAGTGGTAGCTTCACTGACTTTTTGAATGGTGATCTGAGTCCAGTTCGGATAGGAATCTTCTAGGTGCCGCAGGGCCGCTTCATTGCCATCGGGCCATTCGCGCAAAAGCCCCAGGGCGGGGAAATCCCCATCCCTGGCGACCACGAATCGGTAAGAAGGCGGCTTCATTGGACTACCCTATTACCTGCTGGCAAATTTCGCAAGTTGGCTCGCACCGTAAAAGGAAGGGAGAGGTTCCCGTTCAAGATCACAATTGTCTCGCCCGATCAGCCAGCCCCAAGAGAGCCGTGGATCGGCACCCACCGATGGAAGCACAGAGCAATCTATAACATGAAAATGAAGCTTTCAATTCAAATTGAAAAAGCCTCAAATAAATCTAAGTATAAATGGTATAAGTTGTATTCCGTGCGGGGCTACGGAGCACCTGGAAGCTCGGAGTTTATCTGTCCATACTCTGGAATGGTCGCAAAAACAGTAAATCCAGAAGAGGCCGTTTCTCTGAGAAAGTATTGGGCGTGTTGTGCAAGAAAATCAAGAGAAATCTTGAATTGGTTGGATCAGCTTGATCCCGCTAGGTATTCGCCCGATCTTAATAGTTATCTTTTAAGAGTTATTGTGGCTACAGGAAATATCAGGGAAATAGAAAAATACCAAAAACGTTATCCGTTTCAAGAGGCAAGGCCGTGGCAAGAGCTGTAAAATACCACGAGATGACCAACAAGCATGGTTGGCCAGTATTCTCTTCTACGCAAACTGAGAATCGTCTTGCTCTATGCAAGAAGGCGCTGTGTCCTGATAGAAGCTTATTGGCAAGATTGAAAGACTGCTACGCTTCCGAGCTTGAGACGCAAAAATACTGCAAACTCAAGTTTCTGTCAGAAGAATACTTTGATGAAAATGCCAAAAACCTGCGGCAATTAGCCTGGGGTGGTAGATATGTTACTCCAAAGTACGCCCTAGAAGGTGCATTTTATCCATTTGTAAGGTGTGTACAAAAGACAAGGCCCCTCGACAGTGGAATTATTTGGATTGGAACCAGGCATGAGTATCCCAGGGTCTATGTTGATAACCTTGTAGCGAGCTGGCTTTGTCCCTATTCGCGGAGTGGCCATGTCATGATTGAGCCGTTTGAGCCGTTGCATCGGGTGCTTGATAACTGGTCGCGGCTTGCTGATCGGCGCTACTATCCCTGTCTTACGCTGCCTCCCGTGCCAGACCTGTAAAATAAGTTTTGTTATGGATCGCCAATTCGATTCACCACAAGCCTGAGCAACTGGTAGAATGGCCGAGTCCAGCAGAAACAGCTATGCCCCAGCAAACCAGCGGTTCCTTTGCAAGCGCAGCCGAGCGCGAGCGTTTTGACCACTACTTGCTCAACTTTCATGACAGAATGATGATGGAAGCTGAAACCGAAGTTCAGCAAAACTGGACCTCGGTGGCACTCCATGACAAGTATGCGCTGTCGTGCGTTCCAGAGGACCATGTTTTTATTTGGATCCTCAAGCCGGAGGGCTCTCATTTTATCGAGACATTTTGCAGGCTCGGCGCACGCGAATACTACATTCAAGCGGCACAACAAAAGAAGCTGAACGCATTTGAGGCTTTCTTTGTCCGGTGCCAAGACCTTTTTGCGAGGTTCAGGAGTAAGTTTGATCCCACCAAGTACAAGTATTATGTTATGATTAACAAGAATGAACCTTATGGCGGGGAGATGATTCCCTCCAGCTTTGAAGAGTTGCTTGATCTCGCGTTTGTGCGGCAACTTAAATGGACGGATTGCGGCGTCCAGCCGACTGGAAAAACCTGCTCCCAGTGGGAAGCCAATTGGATCGGGGTCGAGGGTTGACGCTTGCTCGCCAGTAGCTGTAAAATCAATGAGCTGTAAGACAGCACTACGCCCATCCACTGCTATGACGCCAAAATTCCCTCTTGTAGACAACATGCGCCAATACGGCGGCAACTTTGTATCAAAGCTTGCTGATGCCATGATCGCCGCTGATCCTGGCAATTTCAAGACCCTTGTTGAAGCCTTTCCACAGATTGTGGAGAAGTACGCTGAATTCCCTAAGAGCTGAACTGATGTTTTTCAACACTATTGACGAAGCACTTGCAGCTTGCGAGCTTGCAGGTTATCAGCCCCGTTCGCACGTCACAGGCCTTGGCGAGCAGACCTACTGGGTTCACCTGCCTGGTGCTGAGCGAGGCTCTTGTTACTGGGGCGATGCTCAGTTCCTGGGCTGGGCCAACGCTTACTGGCGCCTGCTGGAGGTCGAAGAGGCTCGCCACCGGGCCGGCTGGGAAGAGCTGCAGGAGGAGGACTCCCCTGTGGGTCTAGATGGCTGGCACGCACCCTGCGGCACCCACGAGGATGCCTGGCGTGAGCTGGGCCGCCCCATGCCCGAGGAGCAGGCTTATGTGGAGGCTTGAGTTCCTGCTGGCTGACGATCATTTGTGGATCAGCTCGCTGCCCTTGGGCGGCTACCCGATGCTCGATGAACCGTTCGACAGCTCCAGGGCGGCCCGTGAGGTTGCTGGAATGCTTCGGGAGGTTTGGCCCGATCTACAGGTTCGGGTTGTCGAGACCGAGGAATAGCCTGGCTGGCCGGGAGCCCATCCCGGCAATCACCCCCCCTTAGGCATTCAAATGTTTCACTGGATCAAAGAGCAATGGCTTCGCTTGGAACTGCGGCACCAGCAGTGGGGGCATCATCGACATCAAGCAAAGTTGCTATCAGATTCAGACCTTAGGTATTACGCTGCTGGACATGGCTTTAACGTTCAACTTGCCAAAGCCTGTAAACAAGAACTAAGGAACCGTCGATGAACACCGAAATCAAAGTTAATGGACTTAACTGGCCACTAAGGCTAGGGCCTTATGCAACCCTGCTAGGCCCTGCCAATAACCTAGGCAGTTTTCGCTGGTACTATGGTTTCTTCTCTCGTGAAGATGAAAACTATGACTTGAAGTGCTTCAAGCTTGACGGCTTCTCTCAAATGATCGCGTTTGGAAAGCTGGATAACTTGTCTATTGACATTCTTAATTCTGAGAGGCAAAAGTCTCAGATGATTGCTAAATGTATCAGAAACGCACAGCCATTTTAACAAAAAGCTATTGTGTGACGTTCAGTCATGCAGCCTTCAAGGTTGTTGCCACTAACGTGTCTGCTGCCATTCAATCTGCAAAAAAGCTGGCTGGCCCTGGGGCTGCCTTCCTCTCTTGCATTCAGCAGGACGAGTGGTAGAATAACGCCATTCACTTGCAAAACCCATTCACGCCACAATGCGAAGCTACGACAGTTGGAAACTTGATACCCCAGAGTATCTTTCAGAGCCTGACCCACCGCAAGAGGCTGTAGGCAGCGAGCACGGCATCTTTGCTTGGCAAGTCTTTTGCCAAAACCAGCGACAGAACCATGTTCCAGACTGGGCTTGGAGAGCTTGCAAGAAAGGGCCATTCACTACACCACTTACAAGGCTGATCTTCCAGCTTGAGCTTGCCAAGGCCAAGCTTCGCGGGATGCACAAGCTGGACGCCAAATGGCTTGCTGGTGTAAATTGCATTGATCGAGTCAGCATTAACTACCTTGATGCCTGTGCTGAAGTGCAAAACACTTGGGCGGAAGCGTTTTCGTACCACTCTGTAAGGTGCATTCAAGAAGACGACTACGCCATCAATCTTTACGTTTCTGAAGTTTTTGTTGACGAGGAATGATGAAGAACATTGCTTTTTGGTCATCGACACCCCAGCAAGGAAAGACAACTGTTGCAAGATTCCTTGCCAACAACTATGACTACGTTAAGATTTCATTCGCTGACCCAATGAGGTTCATGCTTGAACGACTCCTTATTGCCGCTGGATGCTCAAAGCCAGAGGCTGCATACTTCGCAAACGAAGGCAAGGAGCAAAACATTGAAGCTCTTGGCACAAGCTTCAGAAAACTTGCGAGAACCCTTGGAACAGAATGGGGTAGAACCTGCATTCATGAGGATCTATGGGTGAGAATTGCGGAGTCAAAGATCAACCGATTGCATTCACCTGTGTGCGTGGATGACATGAGGTTCCCAAATGAACTCGCAATGCTGAAACAGAAGGGCTTCCTGCTGGTCAAGATCGAGCGTGACAGCTTGAGGATGGATGGCCATTCATCCGACACTGCACTGCGAGATTTTGTTGGCTGGGATCGTGTAATCAAGAACAATGGATCATTGGAGCAGCTATTCTCACAGGTCGTAGATTTGGTAAAATGAATGGAGCTTACTAACTTTGAGAAAAGATTACTGCTTGTTGCATTAAGGTTCTTCTATAGAGCTGGTCCTCACTTTGTCTCAATGCTGTGGGAGGGAGACTCTCCACCAAAGCAGTCTGACTGGGAACAATGCAAGGTAAGAATAAAAAAACTCTACAAACAAATTAAAGAAAGTATTGATGACGATCGCATCCCAGAGCCTACGACTTGCCGAGATCATCTTCGTAAGCAATCAAGACTTTAGATACGTTTGCACTTTTGGAGGCTTCAGGATCTGCCGTAAATGTTGTGGAACTGAGCGCAACAGGTTCGCACTCGATCGTCTTTGGTTTATTAAACGTGATAACGTAAACAAAACACGTTATCCGTTGAAATGCGACCACTGTGGCAGTTTGATCTTGCCAAGACAAAGCTTAAAGGTTATACGTTCACTATCCCGCAACCCTACAGCCAAGCGTTAAAAGCTAAAGCGCTGGGCGGGCTACCTTACTGGCAAATTGCCCGGCTACCTTACTGTTACAGATGGCTAACTTGCTAGGGCGGCTGGCTTGCATCTGGCGCATCCGCATGGTATTATAGGAAGCGCCGGGGAGCCTGTAGGCAAGCCGGTGCCCAATCCTACATCTTACATGCTATGCAATCTACAGTTTGTGGCGTTTCGCCAGCAGCGCAAAAGTTGCTCAAGCAACTTCTAAGTCTAAAGCAAGAGCTTTACAGTTTGTTGGTTGCAATCAAGAAGGATGCCGATTGGCATACCTTGCGCAGACACTTTCGCTGGTCCGACTCAAGCTGTTCGACACCCTATGTTGATGTAACGATTGGCTGCACCTTCGACTTTGGCGAGGGCTCCATTGCCTGGAACTATCAGACTGGAGACAACAGTTTCACTGGTGGAGCTTATGGGCACCCCGAATGGTTCACGACTTCACTTCTTAGTCGAACAAATTGCAAGGATGCTTCCGAAGACTTGATCGAAGAAATTGAGAGCCGCATCCATGAACTTCAATCTTATCAAGAAGTCTAAACTATGAACCCCTCCCTCCAGCAACTTGCTGCCACTCTGCTTTGGTCTGAGAATGACAACTCTACACCTCAAGGCGGAGAGCCATTTGATTGTAATTACGATGTTTACGACATTGATAAAGCTTCGTTAGACCAACTGCATAAAAAGTTCCAGGCTTTCGTGGACAAGGCTGAGGTTGAAATTACCCAGCTCAAGGGTTCTGACTGGAGTTCTATTGATGACTTCTATACAGGTTCAGGCACTGGTGGCTTTTATCTTGAACATGACTACATCATGACTGTCAATGGTCATGGTTGCGGCTTCTGGGAAGAGTATGACTGGGAGCCTGAAGTTGGCAAGATTCTCACAAAACTTGCCAAGCAGGATCCAGAGATTCACTGCTTCGTCGCAGAAGATTCAGTTCACATTGAATTTTGCTGACATGCGTCAAACTACCTTCCAGCTTTATCGTTTGAGCGAGCTTGGTCGTTCAATGACATGGCAAGATTACAAAGTTTATGGCTATGGCTTGACGCAATGGCAGGACTATGGACTTCGGCGTGAGTTTGGTCCGGTTACTCATTGGAGGTCAAACCTTACTCTTGGTGAGATTGAGGATGCCTGCCCTTTTGCAGGCAGGACAATAGCGAAAATCTTCGCAGAGACTTTGCAGCTTCCACATCTTGCGGTTGCAGATGGACCTCCCAGAAGCTACAGTGAATACGCTAAAAAACCAATTTACAAAGACAATCTCTTGATTGATTTCTAAAAATGAACCGTCCGATTGGCTACTTACAGCAACACATGCTTGACTTTTGCAAGCGTTACCCTGGAAGGCATACCATTGCGTCTGATGCGCAGACCATTAAGGTTGCCCGCTCCCTTGAGAGTCGTGGCCTGCTGCACATCACAGATTGCGGGATGGCCGATGCTCGTGGCAGGTCTGTCCTGATGGTCTCCTACGTCGAACCGTAGAGCTTCTCAGGCCCTTCCAGTAGGCCCGGGAACACACATTCCACCCTGCTGGCGTGGACTTGGGAGCCTCGGTTCCCAGAGCCTCCCTGCTGGCGATTTTCACCTTACAGCTTCAAGCATGGGAAAACCAAGGAATCCGTATCGCTTCACAAGGAAAGAAACAATTGCAAGATTGCAGGCTGCAAAAAGCTACCTTGGCAACAAGGAGCGTCTTGCATTTATGCAAACCTTGAGCATTTCCGTTCCACCAGGTTATAGACCAGAGGATGATGAAAGCTGCTATGCTGCTCCAAAACTTTCAAGCTTTGATGTTCAATGCTTGGTAGATTGGACTGAAGCACATTCCAACTACAACTGGAGAAATGATGCCAGGTTCAAGGCACTTAATGCAGTTGAGTTTACAGAATTGAAGTTTCGCAAGGGAGCTTCTATTGGAGAATCTGTAGTCATCATCTTTTATCCATGGAAAGATGAAGAGAGAGTCTCAAAGGTTGCGACCTTATGGCTTGGCACTTGGCACCATGCTCCATTAGTTGCTTGGAGTGACGGCTCCGAGGTTAGAACTGAGTTCCTTCCTGAATACATTGATCTTATTCACTGATGCAAAACATGCTGCTTGAAGTTAAAAGCGTTCGCCGTTGCGAAGGCGGACACACCTGCAATCTTATTGCGAATGGCAGGAAGGTTGCGTTCATTGGCCCTGACATTCTTGAGTGGACAAGTTATTCAAAGAAGGTTGATGTTTTGACCTGGTATGCCAGCAAGGAAAGCCTAAAGGTTGCCGAGCTTCAGCCAGTTGAACTCAAGGAAGGCTGGGAGTCAAAGATTCCAGATCACAAGTTGGATGATGCAAGGCATGACATGACAGAAGCAGCCTTGCATGAATGGATTGAGCTGCACTTTATGGCATTTGAGCTGTTACAGAGGTGCAAAAATGTATTGATGACCTTGGGCCATAAAGGCGAGATCCTGGATTGGGGGATTTCACCAAAGAGTCCAACTAATACGTTGAAGGGTGTTGCGGCAAGTCGGTTCAGCTCCAAGTTGCTTAATGGACTTTCCATGCCAGAGCTTGTGAAAGTGCTAGAAGCAAGGCTAAAGGCTAGGAGGTCAACTGCTGCTGTTAAAGTTTAGACAGCCTTCCTGGTTGTATGCGTGTCCTAGTTGCTTGTGAGTTCAGCGGTAGAGTGCGTGATGCTTTCATTGCAAAGGGTCACGATGCAATTTCATGCGACAAGTTAAAAAGTGAAAAACCTGGACCGCATTACCTTGGAGATGTGAGAGATATTTTACACTCTAAAGAATGGGACTTAATTATTGCACATCCTCCTTGCACTTACCTTGCTTTAAGTGGAGTACAATGGCTAAAGGGAGATAAAGAAAGATGGAGGAAAATGCTAAAAGCTGTAGAGTTCTTCAATCTTTTCTTGGACCATCCATGTTCAAGAGTGTGTGTTGAGAACCCAATTATACATGGTTACGCTAAGCGAAGACTTTCGGTTTCAGATTATACCCAAAAGACTCAACCTTATTTCCATGGACATCCTGAAAAGAAGTCTACTTGCTTATGGCTTAAAGGTTTACCAGTTCTCAAGGCATCTTCTAATGTTTCACACCTTATGCTTGGACAGCATGGAGGAGATAATAATAGAGTTCACACTGAGCCAGACTCAAAAAGCAGGCAAAAGAATAGAAGTCGGACCTTCGAGGGTATAGCTAAAGCAATGGCGGATCAATGGGGCTGACCTTGTAGGCAGGGCTTCCCTAACCTTACAGGAAGCCGGGAATCTTAGTGTGACATTTCGCTAACTTTACAGGGCTTTGGACTTGCTAAATGCAAGCCGGCGTGGTATTATAGGCATGTCGGGGAAGTTGTAGCCTCGGCGTGCTTAAACTCTACACCTTGTTTACCATGAAGTTCCAGGTTGATGACATTGACCTTGACTTTGAAATGGAGGATGATCTTTATCCACCAGAGCAAACTCAAAGGATCGTGCTTGAAGGTTGCATTGGCATGTGGGAAGCTGATGACGAAGATGATTTAATTGAAGAGATTACAGCTTCTGTTGGTTGGTGCATTAAGACTATTGACTATCGCATCCTGCTTTCTTAATCATGCCACGCAAAATAGAGAATCCACGTTCTGCCTTGATCGAACTGGCTGAAGAGGGTAGGTTCAGTTGGGAGCTTATTGCTCGGGAGTTTATAGAGTTCAATAGCCGAGATGATGTGCAGGATGTACTTGATACCTTAACTGATAACTACTGATTACTCCTTCAACTTTACTGCCTGCTGCTATGGACATTGGTATTTGCGTTCGAGTTCAGCATTGTTACGACAGCTCTGGACGTGCAAGATTGGTCGCTAAACACAAACGTGACAGAGACACAACCTGGAAGGTAGTCAAAAAAGATTCAGTTAGTACGACCACAGATCACATGGAAGCCGTCCAACTTTGGATGGACGCCTTCACTGGTTCAGATTCGTCTGGCTACCTTGCTAGTTACAAGGTAGTTGCTCGTGGTGGCGACTATGAAGCCTCCTACTTTGTTCTTGTTCCTANTNCTTACTATTNAAATGTCCAAGGCTTTCGTTTCCATGGGACTTAGTGCATTGGTTGGTGCATTTTGCGGCTTTTCTNTTATCAAGTTAGCCGCTGAAGTCAACAACCGAAACCTTTCCTGCTATCCACCAACCATAAAGGCTGAATCATTCCATCCATTTTTTGGCACTGTACTTTACTGCAAAGCAAAATGACTTTCGTTCAAGCTAAAAAGCTGTTCGCAGAACGCTTTACTTTCGATTCACACGACAAACCAGCAGCAGGTGAAGCTTGGTGCATCTTCATTGACAGCTTGCACCGTGATGGGCAGATCACTGACCATCAAGTTCAATCTTGGGACAATCCTTTTTACAGCTAAGAACATGGATTTCCATTCCATTGAGTACACCGTTCCAGCTCACTGGCTATCTGCAATCATCAATGGTGATGAAACATCTTTTGATTACTATGATGATCCCGAGGACTACAAAGCTTACAACGAATTCTGTGAGCATGAAGTCAGAGATGCAATCGTAGAGGTTGTTGGCGAAGAGGAATACTTTGCCAGCAACCATGATGCAACTTGCTATGGCGTTCTTGCTTGCAGTGTTGTAGATTGCACCTTTCACTACCCACTTGCCACTCAACAGCAAGTGCCAGACCTTCAACCAACTACCTGCAATGGCTGAATCCAAGAGCTTCAAGTGGCTGCGCTCTATTCATAAAGCTACATGCTACGACAAAAAAACAGAACTTACATTTTGTATTATCAACAATTCAGATTCTACTTCTATTGACGACAAGTTCACTTATCGTTGCACGGACAATGATCGTAGGTTGATGTTTGATCGAAAGATCAGCTTTGCAGCCGCGATGGTGGTGGTTAATTCTTGGAATGGAGAGGTTGAAGTCCAGCAAAAAGAGTTAGCAGTCCAGATGTCATAGGTTATAGCTTGGGCGCTCTGGCGACTTTGCAGGCACCCCGGCAACCTTATAGGCAAAACCGGGGGCAACCTTACTGTTACAGATCGCTAACTTTATAGGCATCTCGGCTTGACATCTACAAGCTGGCGTGGTATTATAGGGACAAGTCGGGCAAGCTATAGGCTAAGCCTCGACTAACCTTACACCTTGCACTTTCTACTATGGACAGTATCTATTCTCATGCTTGCAGGTTGGTCAGCAACTTTGACTTTCTTAAAGTTCAAAAGATGATGGCAGCAGTTGATTGGAAGTGGGGTGGACCTTACATGAATGGTGAGTTCGGACTTCCAACCATCAATGCAATGGAATCCCAGGCAATGAGCTTGATCCTTGAAGCTCACAGGTTGGACAGCAATGTTTCAGCCGGTGGCCTTGAAGCCTACTGGGTGCGCAAGGGGCAGATTGTAGGTTACACCGGCAACGGTTACATCGGACTTCGCTTCATTGGAGCCGAACGTTACGAACGCTGAGCTTTAAGTTTCAACCATCAATCATCACACATTGCTATGACTACTTACAAGACTATTCTGTTCAAGTTTGAAGGCGGCAACCGTACACTTGACCGTGGCCTGACCTTGGAGGAAGCGCAGCGGATCTGCAAGCATGATGATTCCAGCAGCAGAACTTGCATGGACAAGCGAAAACTTGCAAATTGGGGCAGCGACCCTGGCAATCCTTGGTTTATTGGTTACACGGAAGAGTAATTGATCCTTGCATTGCAGGTTTGATGGAGTACCAGAAACCATCAACCATCCACTCGCCTTCCTTACAATGAATCCTGTTTGCACAACAAAGACTATCTACGTTACAGTCAAGATTGAAGTCTCAGGCCATGCAGACGCATTTGAAGTCATAGAGGATTGTGATTATGACTTCCCACATGATGACATTCTTAGAACGGAGATTGTTGAAGTTTATGATGAAAATGACATGAAAGTATTTTAGACTTACAACTTTAATCATCCACTCACTTACTTGCCATGTACATCGCTAAATGCTGCTATCCAGGAACCCTGGAGGTTTTCGCCACCAACTATCCATCTGCCATCGAAGAGGCACGGGATCTAGCTGATACCTATGGGTGCAAGGCACAGGTTATTCCTGTTGGCCAGGACATTCCAATTTACGAGACGGCACCTCGAAGTTCATTGTTTGACTTGGTGGAGGCTGAATGATGAAGCAACGCAGTTGGAAGCCAGCAGGGAAGACTGATCTAATGAGCTTGGAGGATCGTCTTCCTGCTGGAAAGAGACTGGTTACGGGTTGGTTCTCAGACCTTGGACCTTGCTACATGATTGTTGACTCTTCCAAGCCACACTACAAAACTAACAAGCTAAAGGTTATTTATTGACATGGACATCAAAGCTATCTGCGATGCAGTTGAGGAGCTTACTGTTTACAAGAATTACGATCTTGTCGTCTTAGATGACGAAGGCAACTGGAAGGTTATCGCATCTCAGTTGACCTATGAGGATGCCGACCACAAGTTAGACGTTTACACCGATCAGTTTCCGCACGCAATCGTTGACATCATTCCCCACAAGAACAATGCCTGAAACTTGCATCTTTGATCCTAATACAGAGCTTGGAACTGGTATTTACAGTTTCATGATTGAAGGTTCAACCCCAGGGGTTCTGGTCTGCCGATGGGGAGGCGAGACTTTGGGGGAGCTGAGGTCACAGGGTAAGGTTTCACCAGAGGCCTTCCTGTGCCCCTGGGAGGAGGCTCAACGGTTGAGTGCCGACCTTGCACGTCAGAGGTACTGCAAAGGCCCTTCCAGGATCTCGAAGGAACGTTGGTGGGACATGCTGGAGGTTCTCTATCCAGAGCGGTGGGAGCACCTTGAAGGCTCTGAAATCTTCATGATGCCTGAATGTATTACTAGCAGTCTTTACACCTTTGGCGTTCGCATTGGGGAGGATTACTTCTCAATCAATGAAGATTGCAGCATCTTAGCCGAAAAGTTGATTCAACTATGTCAGGAGATTCAATGATGGAACATGCAACTGCTAGAGATTACTTGCGAGAGGTCGCACGCTCTGATGATGGAGTCAAGAGTCAGATTGCACAGGGTATCTTCTGGGCTGATGAATCTTGCAGGATCAGCGGGACGTTAAGTCTTGCACTGAGAGATGCCGATGTTGATGGTGGGAGGTTACTGCTTGAGTTGATGGCTGCACAAGGCTTGACAACACAGGCTGAAGTTCCCAGGTTCCTCAATAGGTTCTACTTTACTTGCTTGAATCTTCTTAGACCGATTGACGTAGGTTGAATGTTGAAGATTGGGGCGGCCCGGACTTCACCGGAAACCGCCCCCAACCTTACAGGAAGCCCACAAGTTACTGTTACAGTTAGCTAACTTTACAGGCAGTTGGGCTTGACGTATTGGCACCGATAGAGTACAATAGGATCAGCGGGGGAAGTTACAGCTTGCCTCGCTTCACACCTTACACCTTCGAGGATACAGGTTATGGCTACGCTTGCCGAGATCGTTAAAGATTGTACCCAAGAGCTTGAATGGAAAGATTCTTCGCAGTGGGCTACGCCTCACCCGAATGATCTTTACACGTCAGAGGTTAAAGTTTACCACAGCGCCGAGATGACGGAATACGCTAGCTTCCACGTTAATGGCATGAGGTTGATACTTTGCGTGAAGGTTTGTCATGCGTGGAGTGATGCAGTTGAGACTGTGTACTATGACATGGGAGAGTTTGTTGAACCAATCTCCAGTAGCTTGACTCAACTTACAGATGCTGCTGATAAGATCAAGGAGTATGCAGCTTACGTGATTGAAGGTTTCAGGAAGCACGGTGATCTTCGCCACTGTCCTTCTTACGAGTTCATACATAATGTAGACGATAATTTCAATCCTATCGACTGATTCCACAAACATTACACCTTACAGGTTACACGCTATGACTACTACAGCCACCAGATTCAAGCCTATTACTTTGGACACTCCAGAGTATGCCATCAAGATGAATGTTCAAACCTTCAAAGAAATCTTTGGAGGTGAGCCCAGGGACATTGGAGTTGAAGCTACCAGCACCGGCTGGAACTGTAGCTGGTACACGTTGCAGCTTCCAGCCATCAAGCGCCACTGGGAGAGCAAAGGTTACGGCAACCAAGTTACAGCCGTTACCTTCTATGGAGAGAGGAGTCTTTACAGGCTGAAGGAGGAAGGCTATTGCCTTGGTGGTAGGTGCAAGGTTGGCGGCAAGGAGGTTAGTGGCTATACGTCCGACATTATGGTTGATGTTGAAGGTAAGTTGTTCACCATTGCAGTTATCTCGATCAGGAGTGACTCATGAATCTTCCAGTATTGGCAACAGTATTTGAGGTGTTCTACTTATCACCTTACAGTCAAGAGGAGAGGTCACAGCTTTATTCCAGCAGGGATGAAGCTGAGAGGATGCGGGCTTTCTATGAAGACTGCGGATCTCCTTGTCACGTTAAAGAGCGTACCTTGAACACACTGTCATGAATCTTCCAGAGGTAGATCAACTACCAAGTTTCAAGTCTGTAGCTTTCCATGGTCAGGCCGTTACCGCAGAGCGTACACCTTCGAGTCACACGGGTTTCTGCGTTACAGGTTGGGAGCAGGGACTGCCAGTTGCAAGGAGGCCAATCACAGGTTCCGCCCTGCTGGAATTGCTTCAACGTTATCCTCACACACTTTACTGATTGCTGTCATGAACTCTGAAATTAAGGCTAAGTGGTTAGAGGCTCTTCGCAGTGGAGAGTACAAGCAAACACGTTACACGTTACGATCCTGCACTGGTGGATTCTGTTGCCTGGGCGTATTGTCTGACATTTACAGGAAAGAGGTTGGAGGTTCCTGGAAATGGAATTATAATAATGATACAACTTATAGCATCGTCAACGAAAGCGAGGATGATTTTGCAACGGTAGAGCTTCCAGATTGCGTGATGGAGTGGGCCGGTTTAGATCATACAAATCCCGAATGTAAAGTTATGGATAAAGAGAATGAATTTGTATGGAGTACATTGTCAAGCTTGAATGATGGAGGAGAAAGCTTCAGCTTTATTGCTGATGTAATTGACGATCAATTCTGAATTTAACACCATGGCAACTGTTATTACTGGCAAGGACATTGACGCTTACAGGATCAAGGTTTTGCTATCAGCTCTTAAGTTAGAGATTATGGGGATGAAACGCAGAGGTCGAAGTGCTTATAGTATCATCAAGTCAGAGTTCAACTTGAAGGGTAATCGCCAATCAGTTTACGATCAACTTAAGTTGATTACAGGTTAAGAGTTATTGGTTTTATAGTTTCTTGCCGGTAGCCAACAGGTTGCCGGCTTTTTTGTGTTTACTGGATGTTATAGGTTATTGGTAATAGTTGATGGATTGAGGAGTTGGTGGTAGGATTATGGAAGTTGAACCCACCAGATGGATCGCCAGAACTTTGAGGACTTGAATGAAATGGCTGATACCTTGAAGGATGAATTTGAGGAGTTTAATGGTGAAGGTATGACCTCCCAGGAGACTGACGCTACCTTGGTTAATGAGTATGGCGAGCTAGAGGATGATGCCTTTAGCGATACCATTGAAGAAGCTTTAGACAGTGACGAACTTGAAGATAACGGCTTTGAGGATACAGCCCCAACTACCCAACATCAAACGATCGCGGTAGGTATTGAACCCACTACTACAACATCAAACCCTAAAGGTAACTCCTGGGTTAAAAGATCTTACCTTGCACCTAATGAAACTGATAAGGAATTTGAATTGTTTAAGGTTTACTGTATGTATGGTGGGGGGCGTTCACTACAATATATCTCAAATGTATCCCACGCTACACTTTCAACACTAAATAAGTTAAGTAGTAAGAACAACTGGAAGCGTAGAGCTGAAGATTACGACAGGGCGGAGCTTGTAAATAAGATGAAACAACTTCAAACATCAAGGCATGAGTTACATCTTCGCAAATTAGAGAAGTACCGCGAGGAACAGGAGGCTCTAGGTCAACAGCTTACGTTAAATGCTGCACGTATTGCATTCTTGGCAAACTCTACACTATCCAAGATGCTAGATGAGGACAGGGAGCTAGATACTAGAGATCTACCTGGCATGTTGAATGTTGCAGCTAAGTTGGCTGATGTTGGCAAGAACCTTCAAAGTAGTTCCCTTGGTGTTGATAACTTGCTAGCTGCGTTGGAAGAGGCTGATGGTGAGTAACTAGCACGTTCTACCTTCTAGCTTCTACTCTACGGTTTACACCGAAAACACGAGTCTGCGAAACGAAGTGGAGCTGCGAGTTCTTACTCTTACCTCACACCTTGAACCTTGCAGGCCAGACCCTCTACTCCACCCCCTGCTGGTTCCAACGTTCAACCGCGTCGCGCTGCGAGAGGAGAGGTGTTGTCACACCAAAGAGAGAAAGAAAGGCACTCTGAAACGGCCCTGTCATACCAAGGGGTTTCAGGAATGACTTTCAGGATTTGAGTCTCCATATGGAACGTTGGAGTTTCAAAAGTCGCCTATTGGAGTTCACCAGGCTAGACACGAGGAGATAATTTGGGTAGATTGGATGCGCCAGCCCGTCTCCCTGGAGGCTGGACCTTAAACACTGGAGTTGCTACCTTGGAGCTTGCAAAAACAGGATTCCTTAGGCTAATGAACGAAAGACTTCCTATCATATTCTCACTCATTCAAGCTAAAAAGATTTCAGGCAGGGACGTCCTTGTATTGCTTGTGTGCTTGCACTTTACAAGCTGGAAGACTGGCAAGTGCCGGGTTACAACCAAAAAGATAGGCGAGATGCTTGGTACTGCACTGCCTAACGTCAGAGGTTCGATGAGAAGACTTAAAGCTTGTGGGTTGATTGCAGATGCTGTTGATACAAGCGGAGTTCCATACATGATACCCCATCCTAAGCTGTTTGAATGTTCTGCAGGTAAAGCACGAGGCTTACTGCTTAAGAACTACTACGCTGAAGTTTACGGGCAGAGCTATGAATCTTTTATTGAAGACGAAGAGCTTGAATACTTGGAAGCCAAAGCTTCGACGCCCAAGCCTACAGGTTCCGACCCTGCTGGCGATGACTTTGAAGATCCAGCTTGGGCCGATGAACTCTAGACCTTGCACCTTGTACGTTACACGATAGTGAACCGGCGCAGGTTGCAGGTTGCGCTCCTGCCCCACACCCTGGACCTTGCAGCTTGGACCTTGTAGGTTGTAGGTTCACTATCAGACACGTTGGACCTTGAAGTTTGCATTCATTCAAGGCCATTCATTCAACATTCAACCCAGGCTGCCATTCATTCATGGTTGAAGGCTGAAGGTGCATTCATTCAAGCATACACGTTGCACGTTGCAGGTTGCACCTTACAGGTTGCACCTTGCAGGTTGCATTCATTCACCATACACCTTGGGCCATTCACCTTGGACCATACACGTTAGACGTTGCAGGTTGCACGTTGTAGGTTGGACCCTACAGGCTGCACGTTGCACGTTGCACGTTGGAGGTGCTACAATGGTAGGTTACAGGTTAAATGTTATAGGTTATACCTTACAGGTTGTAGGTTACAGGTTACATAATACATAGCAATCGTTAAATGTTAAATAGCAATCCTTAAAGATAAAGAATAAACAAGGAATGCTAAATGTTAAATAGCAATCCCTGGCGGTAAATGTTAAATAACAATCCTTGAATGTAACTAATACACAAGGATTGCTAAATGTTAAATAACAATCCTTACATGTAACTAATACATTGCAAATGTTAAATGTTATAATCACTATCCCGCGCAAGTTGTACCTTACAGGTTGAATGTTAGCAAGTTACAGTTAAGTTAATTGTAAGGTGTAATTCTTTATAGTTTGGCAATTCTGAGAGATTCCAGCCGCATCGGGTAACAGGCGACACGTTGGCGAACATGCAGAATACGCACTGAATCGGACCCTAAAGGTCGTTCGATCGGTTGACGTATCAGGTCGATCTGATAGAATACGAACAAGCAGCGGAACCCGGAAGGGCGAAGCTGCGCCCACTTACAAATCCAAGCCATGGCCAGCAACATCCGCAACAGCAAAGCCGCCGCCAGCCCCCAGCCCGAAGGGGAAGACGCCGCACAGATCCAACCCCTCGCCGTGTTCGACCTCGCCGCGTTCATGGCAACAGCGGAAGGCACCGTTGAAAGCATCAAAGCCACCAAGGCCACCAAGACCGCCAACCCGGGCAGCGCCGAGCGCCAGCGGTGCACATGGAACCCTGACGCCGTGGCCGCCGCCAGCGCTGCCGGAATCCGCCTCCCTGGCCTGTTCCCTAAGCCGGGCAGCAAGTCTGCCAGGGGTGCCAGCGGGAATGGATGGTATCGGGAGCCTGGCGGAGCTGGCCAAAAAGGAGCACCGACCCGGATTGATTTGGCCCGCCAAATCCTCTGGCAGCTGATCGGCCAGCACCTAGCGGCTGGCCAGGTCCTGCCCACTGCCGCCGTGATTGCCAGCGCCGCCATCATCCGCCGCGAATTCGCGAAGAGCGCCGCAACCGCTCCAGAGTGGGCGAACTACCTCATCCAACCAACGGAACCCCGCAAGGACGGATCGACTGTTGGCGTCCAGACCTGTATCCTCTCCCAGCTGGCCAACATGGCCAACGCCCCCATCCTGCTGACACCTGAAACCGTTCAAAAAGTCTGACCCACAACGCCAACCGGGGCCCCGACTCTATGGGGCCCCACCCTCCCACCTAACGACAACCGCCTGGAAACCCACCATGAAGACCCTTGTCCGCCTCACTCGTTACGCCCTGCACCCAGCCTATGCAATAGGCCAGCGCTTGCACTTAGCAGGAGCCAGCCCCGAAGGCGCAGCCATTCTCACGATCGCGGCCGCCGTTGCCATTCTCGCCATTAACACCAGCGCCCAGGACCGCGCGTTCGTCGAAGCTTGCCAGTCAGCCGGTGGATCCGTTGAACTGTGCACCCTAAAGGTGAGCGGAAGGTAACCCATACACCCGGCCCATACATTCAACCTACACGATCGCCCCGGTGGGTTGAATGTATGGGTCCCGACCCTACACGTTACAGGTTAGATGGGGTGGCCTCGCTGTAGGGTGGAGCCGGTGTTCCACCTCCCCCCCCATCTTTTTTCCCTATTCCACCACCACTTTACTACAACTATACTAACTTACACCTACTCTCCCCCATCTTTTTTCCCCATTCCACCCCCCTAACACCTACCTTAACTTACGCCTGCCTCACCCTACACATACCCACCCCCTACCCTTACGCTTACTTTATTTTATACTTACCAATGCCGATTTCAAAATTCTTTTTTTTTACGTTAATTCAGGCCCCTTTTATTTAGCCACTGCTGAACGCATCCCACGCGCTCGTCCGTAAAGGTCTCTTGACGGCTAAACCAGTCAAGCCAGTCTTCACTACCCTTGCTGCGATTACATTTCTGACAAGCAGGTACTAGATTGCCAGCAGTAGTGCTACCGCCTTTGTGACGTGATTTGACGTGATCCAGCGTGTCTGCTGGTACTCCACAATAAGCGCAGATGCAGTTCCATGCTTCAAAGATCTGTTGTCTGAAGGTGTGCTTTGCATTGCGCTTGCTGACAAGTCTTGAGCCATCAATCAGATGATCCACGCAATTCAGGAATAGGCAGGACTTGAACGGATAAACCCAGAATATGATCGTTTGATGGCGCTAATTCGCTGAGACGTGATGCAAAGTCATCGCCAACTTCCTCTGGATCATCGTTTCTGCTTTCGACGACGATTGTGTACTCAATTTCCAGTACATACTGTTTCATGTTGTTGGCGTGCAACTGATTTCAACGCCTCCGCGATGGCGGGGTCTAAGCGTAAGCCACACGCCGCCAAGGGATTTGGGCATCACGATGCGTTCAATTGCCCAGCCACCTGTACCCTTAAATTCTTCTTTGTAAGTGCCACATTGAACATGCAGTCGTTGCTCGATCCATGAGCGACCACCCGAATCGACGCGATAGCAAGGATGCGAAACAATACTTCTTTCATGGTTATGCCCTGAGCACACAATATCGGCATCAGGCGCTATTGAGAAATACCTGCCACCACCCATTACGCCTTTTGTAACAATTCCACCCCACGCACCGTGATGGAAGAACAACATGCAACGTCTGGTTTTGCTGTTGTCCCTGGAGAAGCTAAAGCGTACCCAGCCTTGGTAGCCCATGTGCTCAATGCACCCACCAGTGCTGCGCATCAATCTGGTGACATTTTCCAGTGGATCAATTTCTTGATTATTGATGACAGCAGTTTCATGGTTACCATCGCCAGCCATTAAAATGATGTCCTGCCATGGCTTAAAGAATTCGGCTGTCTCGCCAAAGACAAGATCAAAGTAGTTGCCGCCAAGGTGCTCAATGCGAACGTCGCCCTTGCCGCCGCGACGATCTTTTTTGCCTTGCATTAAGCACATAACATCGCCAAACATCAGCACATGGCCTTTGCGTGCCCGGCACTCATCCAGGTGCTTAGTCAGTAACTTACGTTCGCACTTGGGATTGTCGATATGAATATCGCTGAGCAACAAGAATGTGGCTGTATCCTGAAAGGAGCCGTAGGGTATTCGTAATTCCAGCAGCTCCGGCGTTCGTCGTATCGAAGTCAGAGTCACGAGATGGCCGGCAGTTATCCGCAGTCTAGGGAGCCGGGCGCCGCCGCCTGACTTCTTGGTTGCCAACTCTGATCTGCAATTAACCCTTCCTGCTGGCAATTGACTTGACATGCTGCCAGCATGGTGGGATAATTAAGGAGTCCACTAACACACCCGCTAGTTGAAGCAATGCAAAGCATGGAGCTAACTGGGCCAGGCATTGTGACCGCAGTTGGGGCATGGAGTGTAGTCATCGCCTTTGACACATTCCTGCTCCTGTTGGTCACTCATTTCGCTGGCTTTGTTTGGAAAAACTTTGAGCGTAAAGACTAATGGGACTTAAATCATTAAATGAGCACAATAAAAATAGTCTTGACGCATTTTGGTCTAAAAATAAGCCATGCCCCAATGGCATTGCTTGTCCCGAATGTGGAGAGGAGCTTATTGATTCCAACCCATTTATGTGTCTGACAAGTTGGCCGCCTCAATACGCTATTCACTGCCCAAATTGCGACTACCTCGGATCACGGTATTGAATTCCTGCGGAACTCCTAATGACTGACTACAAAGCAACGTCCGATCAGTGGAATCAAGTTCAGAAATGCGCCGATGTAGTTGGCAGCTCTGATTGCTCTGCAATTCTTGAACTTCGCGCCCGCGTCGAGGTGTTGGAGGCCAACTCCAAGTCAACTCCTAATCCAAGCCAAATTAGGAGTTCGCTGGTGGAGCGTGTTGAGGGTGCTCTGATGGAGAGCGTCAAGGAGCAGGGCTCTATCTCTATAATTTTAGCCATGGCCCGCGCCGCGATCCGCGAGGTGGCGGCGTGGTTGATTGACCGGAGGCGCGACGACGATTGGTTCGCACCTTTTGAGGAACTTGCTGATCTGTTGCTGGAGGAGGCCGAGCGATGACTAAGCCCATCACCCCACCGCCGGAGTTGGTCGCACGGTTTTGGCGAGAAGCAAGCGCGGGCCGCGAAGATGCACCAATCGGTGAAATCTTTAATCACGGCGTATATCTTGCTTATCAGGCTGGCGCCGATCAGGAGCTGGAAGCGTGCCTAAGGCTGGTTGAGATTGACGCAGGTGAGGATGCTTATGACTTTGCTCGCTACATCCGCGCCGCCCGCCGCCCCGAGCCCAAGCCGCCGAGCTTGAAGGAGCAGGCGTTACAAGCACTTGCTGAAGCCGTCAAAATGGCCGATGACGTCCCGCCAGAGGGGATTTGCTCAGACCAAGCAGACACCATTCGCCGCGCCCTCGAACAACTCCCCAACTAATTACTATGAAAAGCCTTGACGACTACACAGCACTTGGCGCCATTGTCCTAGTGCTTTTACTGATGGTTGCA
>JGI25921J50272_10000035_pt1 | contig 37354 bp, 51 predicted proteins | sample LauGreSu1BDMLBSD_2_FD_50272 | JGI IMG/M metagenome (IMG submission 50272) | reverse complement strand
TTTAAAGGGAAAACGATTTTGAGAAATAAAGTAAAAAGTAAAAAAGTTAGCTGCTAAAATAATTTCAATCAAGTTCATTGTTTCTGATTTTATATTTTAAAAGTGTCTTGGCTTTGCGAATTGTTTTAAGTAGTGAGCGGTAGGGAATCTTTGTTTCTCTTGAAATTGCTAAAAGGTTTTTATTGTGCGAATAGAGTTTTAAAAGTTCCGCTTCGTACCAATGCAAAACATCCATTCCTTGTTCTAGTTTAATAACCAGAGATTCATCATAATCTTCTTTTGGAGATTCGTAGGTAATGGGGATTTCCTGGTACACTTGTCTAAACTTACGATAGAAGTTACTTCGGTCTGACTTAGCCATATTGAGGATAGTACGAACAATAAAATACTTTAAATACCCTTGCTCGTACATCATAAAAAGTTTATCCGTATCCATTTCGCAAAGGACAAGAAAAACCTCTTGTTTAAGTTCATCTTGGAGTTCTACTGGTTGCATTTTACCGATAGCCTCATTGATGTCTTTTGAGTTGTAAAGTTCCGTTATGATGTTTTCTCTATTCAGAAAATAACGTTTTTCGTTCCTCAATATAGTATACTTATTCTTATTCTTTTACTTATACTTCTTATTCTTCTTTATATTATAGCCTACCCAATAGGGTATACTATACCTATCAGATAGCTATTACATAGCTTTTTAACTATACCATAACTCCTTGTAAACCAATAAGTTATAAAATAAGTAAAAAAAGTTACTTGTTTTTATACGATGTATTGAAAAAGTATATAACTTTACTCTATCAAACAAAACAAAAACAATGAAACCACAAGCAAAACTCGCAATTGTTCTACTAATTGTAATGTATTTAGTAGGTTTACTTCAAGACATTTATTCACTTTAAAAACTAATTAAATGAAAACAGAAAAATTATTTAATCGACCAACTTTAATCAAATTAAAAGAAGAAAATATTTTAAGTGGTAATGAATTATCAAAAAAAGAAATAGTTATTAAATTATTACATAACTCTGAATATTCAAAAAACTTTATTGCATCTTCAGTAAATACAAACATTGCTTACGTTCATAAATTAAGTAAACAAATAAAAACTAATCAATTATGACAACTACTAATCTTGCCGAATTTGGTAACATTGAAAGAGAAGAAGCTGGAAAGTTATTAACTGCCTATTCTCGTAATCGTAATGTATGTCCTTATTTTGAAAATACAGGAGTACAAGTTATGATGAATACTTATTCCGGAAACGTATTTCTTACGGATGAAAACTTTAATGTACTAATGTTAAACGGAGATAATTTAGAAGGTTTTTATAATTCTCCATATTCAGGACACGAAGGTTTTTTTGAAGAATTAGTTGATGAATGGAATGAAAGTTGGGATGAAGAAGATTCAAAGTGGTTATATCAATTAGCTAAGGATTTAAATAAAATAGATAACCTTTCTAATGAATTAATAACATTAATTAAAACAGATTTCGCAATTTATAAATTAAACCAAAATATATGAAAATCAGAATCCACACCTCGGCAGAAGCAGCAGAATTTTTCTTACAAGAAAATAGATTATTTTCTGCACAATTTCATTCAGCAAGTAACGATGGTAAAATTGCAATTGATGTAATGTTCCCACCTTCCGCAGATTCAGAAAGTATCGCAATGGCTTTCTTTTTAGCAGGACAGACCTTTAATATGAAACAAGTAAAAAAAATATTTATCAATGAAAACAGTTTACCCAAAGAACCCGCCTAAAGATTTTAACGAGTGGATAAATTATATCTACTCACTACTGAAAAGTCCATCTCGTTGAGGACTTTAATCTGAAACGAAAAGGGGGGTAATAATCTGGGTTTTGGTCAAAATGCCCCCCTAATTTTTTAAACTACTACTATGAATCTGAAAGATAAAATAATTCACTATCTCGTTTACGGAACTCTTTGTCTAATAGTTTACATTTCCGTATGTGTATTTTTTGAAGTACATTCACTATATAAAAAATTTAAACAATGGAACTAACCAAACCAAACGAAGCACTACAAGTTGCTTCTACCCTCCAAACATTCGTTACAGAACGAAAACTAACCGCCAACATTCAAGGGAAAAACTATCCACTTGTAGAGGCTTGGCAATTTGCCGGTTCTCAATTAGGACTAATCCCAGTTGTTAGAGAAGTAAAGAATCTTTCTACCGATACCGAATTAAAGTACGAAGCAATGGTTGAAGTTATTCGCCTTACCGATTCGGTTGTACTTTCCAGAGGATACGCGGTTTGTTCTAACAAAGAAAACTCCAAGAGAAGATTCGATGAATACGCAATCGCTTCAATGGCACAAACCAGAGCAGTAGGTAAAGCATACCGAAACATTCTCGCTTGGCTAATGAAAGCAGCGGGATTCGAAGCAACCCCTGCCGAGGAAATGGATTTCATTAAAGATGAAGTTGGGGATGAAGGAAGGGATTTCTTATTAAATCTTTTAGATACCTCTTCTTACGAAGGCAAGGTTCGGGAGAAGTTGTATATTCGTATTACTGGAATCTTAACAAACGAAGATTATGAAAAGGCTAAAAAAGATTTATTATCGAATCAAGTTGGGATTGATGCTATATCAAATCCGAGCCAAAAGGATATTAATAGACATCTTAAAAACACAATAAAATGACCAGAACCGAAAACATCACTTTAACTGTCTTTAATCCAGAAACCGAAGAATACGAAGATATTCGGGCAAGAGTTGAATTTAGTTTGTATGTTGGTAGGATAGAACCTTTTGAGGCTGATGAATACGATTGGAATATTTTATGGATTGAAGGCTCTGATTGGGTAGATGAACAAATAGTAGATAAAGCAATTGAAACAGATTTCGATATAAGAAGCATCTTTTACTAAACCCCTGTTATATGAAAGCAAAAAACCCTTCCAACATTCAGAGAGAAGGAAATTCGTACCGAGTACGAGTTCAATCCAACGGAATCCGAGTAAGTAAAAACTTTACTTCGCTCCGTAAGGCTTTGCAATTTAGAAAGCAAATGCAAGGCTAAAAGGAAAGTCGGTTGGTGTAATTGGTAACACATTTGCCTTGGCAGAGAATGAGAGTTCGAATCTCTTACCGACTTCGAATCAAATTTAAAACTATGAAACTAAAAATTTACCGAGAAGTTACCCTTCAGCACAAAATGTACTGCGTTTATGAAGTCAAAGAGGAATTTGAAAGTTACATCAAAGCATTCCCTTTTGAATTAGAAAACGAGGATGCAGTTTACAAAAAAGCACTTACATTCGCTAAACACATCGAAGAAGAAGGATTACCCGACAAAAAAGAATTAATTTACGAAACAATCTAAACACAATGGACAAACAACCAAAAATCTACTGCGGAAGCGGTAAGAAAAAATCAGACACTTGGCTACAAGCCTCTATTAACTTGGACAAAATAAAAGAACATATCCAAGAGTATAAGGGTAGCCGATTTATCAAAGTAAACATTAACGTAAAGGCAGAGCCAGACCAATACGGCAAAGATGTTTCAATTTCAATTGATACGTGGAAGCCAGAGGAATCTGAATTTAAGCAAAAGCCGAACACGAAATTTACTCACGATAACACTCCACCAAACGACCTTCCGTTCTAATGGCTAAACTAATTCCCCTTCCGAAATTACTAAAGAAGGCTCAAGACAAATTCAACGCTCATATCCGAGAGCGAGACAAAGAACTTGGTTGTATAAGTTGTGGAGCAGAAGTACAACAAGCAGGGCATTACTTTTCACAAGGTCAACACTCTGCATTGCGATTTGCTTTACCCCACGATATAGGTTATTTTAACACCAACGGACAATGTATTCGCTGCAATATGTATCTATCTGGTAACTTAATTAAATACCGACAAGGATTGGTTAAAAGGTATGGCGAAGAATTTGTTTTGAGATTGGAAGCTGAAGCCGAACAACGAACAAAGAAATGGTCAAGGGATGAATTGGAAATCATAATAGAAACCTACAAATGAAACACTCAAATAGCTTTTACTACGATTTAGATTTTGGAGAGAAAGCCGAAGATTGGGTAAAACAAGTATTCTCAGATGGCACAAAGGTCGAAGTAAAGTTTGACAGAATGGCTCACTTAACAGGGAATTTATTTATCGAAGTTTACTCAAGAGGCAAAGCATCGGGAATATCTACCACTCAAGCAAACTACTGGATATTTTTAATTAAAGAAAAATCCTATTCTCTCATTGTTAATACGGAAAAATTAAAAGAACTTTGTAGCATCGTTTATCAAATAGAAGGCTTCGTTAAAGGTGGCGATAATAATACATCCTATGGAGTTTTAATACCAATCAAAATAATACTATGAACAAACACGAACAAGCAACACAACTAATTGAAATGATTTGTGAGGAATACGGAATCACAATGAAAGATTTGAAGAAAAAAAAATCTGGCTTTCCTAATAGGTCAGTATCAAGAAAAGGCAAAGATGTTAGCCTAGCCTCAATAAGACAAGCACTTTCCTATTTTATCTTTATGCACTTTCCGTTAAGAATAAAAGAAGTAGCCTCAATGGTTGGCTATTCTGACCACTCCCCATTATCTAGCCAACGCAAAACAATTGAATACTACATTAAAACAAAGGACTTTTATTTTTATCCTTACTATGAAAAAGTAAAAGAATATGCTAAACAAATTGGTATCAATACTGATGTTAAAAGGTTAATTTTACACGAAGTACCCTTTGTAAGATACGAGAGCGATATTGATTTTTTAAGCAATTTAAAATACTATGAAAATGCCAAAACGATTCGTTGATACAGATATCTGGGAGAAAGAATGGTTTATGTCTTGCACTCCAACAGAGAAGTGTTTGGTTAAATACGTAAGGGATAAATGCGATTTAGCTGGTATCTGGAAGCCTAACTTTACCTTAGCAACTTATGTAATCGGAAGCAAAGTAGATGAAGAAATGCTTTTAAATGTAGATAACGGAAATCAGTTTGAGCGGTTATCAGATGGGAAAATATTATGCATTGACTTTGTAAAGTTTCAATACGGAACAGAGTTAAACCCATCAAGTCCTATTCATAGAAAAGTTATAGATTTGCTTTCCAAGTATGATGTAGATTATCAAACCAAAGAAGTACAAGGTAAGGGATTTAATAAGCCAACGGAAGAACAAGTAAAGGAAGAGATGTTAAATAAGTGGGATGAAAAAACCGCCTCGTATCAAGCCAAACGATTTATTGATTACTACGAAAGTGTTGGATGGTTTGTAGGTAAAAACAAAATGAAATCTTGGAGGCATTCTGTTAGTGGATGGATAGCACGAACCAAAATAGAGCCTTCAAAGGAATCAATCAAACAAAAACTTTCTATCTTAGGAAACAAAAAACTATCTGAACTATGAAGAAGAAAAAGAAAAAATCTTTATATGATAAGATAAAAGAAATCTATGAAAAATATCCCGAAAAAGAACAACCAATAAAGAATTGGGATAAAGGTGGATTTGTTAATGATGAAAAATATAAACAACCAATAAAGCACAAATCAAAATGAACAACCCCGCATTTGAGTATTTAAGACAATTCAAAAAAGTATCCGATGAATCGGAAGAACTTGTAATGAAGGTTGTAAAAAAGCGTTACCCAGAAATATCTTTGAACGAACTTGTCAATATCTTTGAGCAAGGTATAACTGGGGATTTCGGTAAAGTGTATTCAGCAGACCCCGAAACACTTTTAGATTGGGTTCGTACTTACACAAATAGAAAAGGCAATCAACGCTCCTACTACGAAACTCCGATACTTACTCCAGATATTACAATATATGACCAACGATATCCAGAGAAACAAGAGGATTGGAATAAGGAAGTAAACAAAGGCTATACCGCTTATTTAAATGGAGTATCTACAAAAGAAATGCACCCACATATCTACGATAGATTAATGGTGGATGGTAAAATACAGATGAATGCCTATCTTAAATACTACCAAGATAAAGTTGATGAAGCGAAGCAAATGATTCTAAACGATTACTTCCAGGAGCAAAAGAAAAAAGGTTTTAGTTATATTTATTTTATAAAGAACGAAAAATGACTTGGAAAGATTTATCAGCTAAAGACCGACTTGATGTATTCAATGAGATAGTTAATAACTCTTTTGTGGAGTTAAGTTTAACCTATGCTAGAGAGTATGAAAAGAATCCTCGCAACTTTATTAATTGTTATGTAAAGCACAAAGGAATTAGAATGTGTTGCAATTGGATTGTTTACACCTATAAATACATAGGTGCGTTTGATGAATGTTTATTATTAGGAAAGGACTTTACTGAATGGGCAAATAGGCAAAACGTAAAAGATGACCAGAAGAAACCACTTGCTGAACTTATGTTAGTAATATATTCAATATTAAAGAAATGATTTGTAAAGATTGCAAAAAGAATAAACTCGAAACGGAGTTTAATTTAACCGAAGGCTACCTCAGAAATCAATGTAAATCTTGCACTAAAAAGAATGCAAGTATTTATTTAAACCCAGAAAGTTTCTATAACTTGTTTATAGGTAGAGAAAATTGGAAAGATATTTATTTCAAGAAAACTATCGTATCAAGAAAATCATTTTAAAAACAAATAATATGACAGCAGTAGAATGGTTAGAAAAAAGGCTTAATATTTATTTTAATAAAAAGATGAATAGCTCATTATGGAAGATTCAAGAACATTTTAAAAGAGCTAAAGAAATGGAAAAGGAACAAATAATAGATGCATTTAATAATGGTTGCGATGACGAAAATAGAATAGGCAAAGAATATTATGATGACTTGTATTCACTTTAATTCTACCAATCTAAATCCCATTTGCCAAAGGAAACGAGCCGTAACGCTGGATTCTTTTCTAACCTTTGTTTCCGACCAATCCGGATGCTTTAAGTGAAAGTGTTCGTGTAGTAAATAAAGAAGATATCTATACCCTCTCAAACGAGAATCAATTTCCATTTTATTCTCATCGGTGTACGCAATACCATAAGCCTGTTCCTTGCCTAGCTTACGATGTACTACTTGATGTATCTTCTTCTCCATAAAAATTTGCGGTATAGATTTCCTTTATTCCAATATGAATAGTATAAAGAGCCATCAATTTTATTTGCCTATAAATATCTTTTTCTTCTTCATCCATCATACCATAATCAAATTCACTCAACGCATTGATAGCATTGGTACACGCAGCGATATCTTCGTGTGGTGTTAAACTTAATGGTAAATCAACTGTTTCTTCCATTAGTAATCTGTTTTAATTCTTGGTATTCCTTTCCTACGAGAAAACTCAATAATATCTTTTTCCACTTCCGCTCTTGATTGCTTTCGGTATTTATCACAAAGGGGTTCGAGTAACTGAAGCCTCTCCACCGGTGTTAATACTTTCACTAATTCTTGAATCTGCTTCTTGATAATCGGGAAATCTTTGTGTGTCATTTAGTTGTTGTTTTATTTTATTTAAGTAAAGACATAAATCCATACTCTCCTCAAGAGCGTGTTGAATCCATTCATTCAAAGATAGGTCTTCTCTATCCATTGTAGTACCATATTTTAAGAAACCTCGTTCTTCTCGGCTTTGAAACTCCGAAATAAGTTGGTCAAGTAGTTTACTCATTTTATTGTTTTATCGTGATATCTCCCGCAATCGGTACACTTGTATTGAGCCTTCTTTAAACCAGAAGCCATTATCCTTATCCTCTGGCGGTTTATTTTATGACTACCACATTCCGGACAAGAACCTCTATCATCGTTTTTAACCACTCCAAAATGCGTTTTAATCGTATCGTGAGCCTTTAACTTCTGATGCACCTTCTCAAGAATCAATACATCTTGCATACAATAGCGAATCATTTTCTTCATAGCAGTTTCGCAATTCTTTAAAAGGATATCCTTCCAAAGAGAATAATCCGTTTTAATCTTTGCACCTACCCCTAAAAACTTGGCTATGTAATCAAGTTTATTGGAATTGAATTTAAACTTATTCTTGGAGATTTTAAAAGTATCAATAGTTGTATATGTCGGGAACATATCAATATTATGGAAAAGACACCTTGTCCGAATCCAAGGTAGGTCGAACATATCGGAGTTATGCCCTATAAGTTCGTGAGCATCGTTAGCGACTTTAATAAATTCTTGTAGCAGTTTTTTGTCGCATTGGTTTTTATCCCATCTTAAAAAGTGAACTTTCTTTTCGCCTTCCCATTTGTAGCAAATACAAATGATTGCTCGTTCTTTGATAATATTTTCTGGACCGATATTTAGTTTATATCCGGATTCCCAAAACATTCCGATATTTGCTGATACCTCAATATCGAAGTAAAGCCGCTTTCGTTTCATATAAGTAGGTAGATTGGTTGCGTTATTTTACAAGTTCGTAGTGTTGGAAATCGTATCCCTTCTCAATCCCATAGTTTTCAAATCCATATTTATAGAAAATATCGTGCATTGGTTTGTATTCTGGTTTGGCAAATAAAGCCTTATCCGCTCCCCATTTAAGTTGATTAAACTGCGGTGCTAAATCAATCGCTATCGCCCAGCTATGCCTACTCCATTTAGTTTTAGAGCCTCTCATTAACCGAACATTTAAGCATCCACCAAAGATATCAATGTTCAACCTTTGGAGTTCAGCCAAGCCGTAATGGGTTAGTAAATCATTAAATACAGATAGGAAACGATGTTCAGCAAGTTCGTGGCACTGCATTTTATGTACTTGGGTTTTTAAATCCCAAGCTATCCGCATTGGATAAGGAAGTTGAATTATAGTGAAATTGTCGGGATTCCCCGCTTGACCAAAGGCTTTGATTATTTGAGCATCGGTGAGAAATGCCATAAAATAAATTTCTTTATAGGTTTGTAGAGTATTCTAACACAGATTGCAATTAGAAGCAATACGAGCCATTTTAAGCGACTATTAGCCTTAGCCTTGTATTCTTCTGTCTTTTCAGTTTGAAGGGCTAATTTCGCCTCTAATTGATTAATACGAGCATTGTCAATTACTACCTTTTGGATAGTGTCTGTAATTCTAATGGTTTTTACTAATGTCTTAGTAAAGGAAAGCCTTAATGTATCGGTTCTAAGAATGTTCCGAATAATATCATTCTTTTCGTAAATAGTATCGTAAGTTATTAAAGTATCACTTTTGGATTGGATTATAGTATCGTTCACACAATACCCCGAACTAATCACGTATTCAGCGACTTTATCTAACTTTTCTTTATCTCGTAAAACCTGCTTGACAGGATTACAAGCTAAAAGAAAAATACTAACTAGAAGATATTTCATCGGAAAAGAAGTTTGATATAAACTTTCCGAGAACCGCAATAACCATAATAATAGTACCTACTTTGGGTTCGCCATTCAAAATAACAATACTTGCACCGAATGTACCGGCAGCAGCAAGAGAATCCCCAAACATTCTAATTCGCTTTGGAGTAGGTTTGAAATATTCCTTTAACCCGAACTTCATTCTCTGTCTTGTTTATTTTGTAATTGAATGGATAAAGCATTTAGTTGATTGCCGATAGTATCCAACTTTCTTGATATCTGGTCATCTTGTTTTTCTACTACCGATACACGAATCTCCAACTCTTTGAGTTTAAGAGAAACTTTTACATAAATACTTATTAAGCCTATTAAAATGGCTATTGCTTGTCCTACGAGAAATAAAACTAAATCGGTCATTTTGAATCTATGAGCGTAAATAATGCCGGGTAAAATTCATCAGTTTCAATGCTCTCCAAATGCTCTAACTTTAAATCCGCTCCCCATAGTTCGGAAACATTTATTTCCTTTTCTGCGGTTAGCAAATCTTGCAACTCTTTATTAAAGTCGGAAACCTTATCGGAAGGAATTTCAATCATCCCATCCTTTTCATCTCCCCATTTTTTCCAAAGTTCTTGCTTTGCCTCTTCGTAAAGTTTAACCTCTTCGCTGACTACTTTGTTTAGTCGCTGAAGGTAAACCTTTGTCTTTAGAGACATTTTCTGTTTCAGCATTCCTTGAGTAATAACTTCTGCTTCTTGCCCTTGTTTGGTTACTCCGTTAAGTTCGTAATAGAGAGATAGTACTTCGTGCAGTTTTAAATTCATATAGGTTTTATTTTAAATAGATTATTGATTACTATTTTCACTCCAAGGTAGAGCAGGAGTGTTTGTTGTTGGGTTTTTCTGAAGTTCGATTTGAGCATCTAAACTTGCATCAATATCAGAAACAGGAAGAAGTTCATCTAACCAACCTTCAACTTGTGCTTTTGTTAAGTCCTCGTAAGGGGTAAAATCTGAAGGGTCTGGAGCAGGTACGCTAACTGTTGAATAAGTTTCTGCCAAGTAGGTTTTGTCTCCATCTACTTCGGTTGCTTGTCTGCGGTAGTGAATTGTGTAAACCACCTCTTGTAAATCTCCTTCTTGGATTTTACATTCTAACTGGGATATTACCCAATTGTAATTAATTGCCATTTTTATTTGTTTTTAAGTGTTTCTATTTCTGCTTTTAATTGTTGAATTGATTTGATAAGTATAGGTACAATCTTTGAATAATCTACCCCTTGCATCATTTCTCCATCTTTTACTCCAGTTACTGCATAAGGTAAAACTGATTGTAATTCGTGTGCCATAACTCCATAAGACCTTGTACTATCGGCTTTCCATTGATAGTCATAAACCTTGATAGAATCAACTAAATTTAATCCATTAAAGTTTTTAAGGTCTTGCTTTAATCTATAATCGGATGAAGTATTGTAAGCGGTTGCTGAACCAGTTACAGATATAGAACCTACCGCTACGTTATCTTTTCTAAATTGAACCACACCACCATCGGTAGTATTTCTATTAAATACCGCAGAAAAATCACTTGAACGAGTTGCAGATATTGTTCCTAATGCTTCAAATGCAACTCCAACTGTTGAATATGATACAGATGTTTTTGCTATTAATACATCGCCCCCACTTGTTATTGTCATTCGTGTAGCATCGTTTGTTCTTAAATTTAATGCTCTATTACTATATACAGTTATATTTTTATCATTATCTCCACTAAACATAAATTCTGTTCCCGTTTGCAGAATTCTCCCATCTACTTGTAGATTAAATGGAGAGCCAACATCAGTAGTAGTTCCAATTAATACTCTTCCCGCACTTGTTATTCTCATTCTCTCACTTGCACCTGTTAAAAACGTCATTGGTATTGCAGTAGAAGAATAATTCGCATTTAATTGTGCTTCTGTACTTGTTACTGAAATATCAAAAAATCCATTAGTACCAGTTCCGGTGTGTTGTAATCTTATTAAATTAGCAGCAGCACCATCTCCAGCAACGTGTAATTTACCGCCGGGGGAAGTAGTACCTATACCTACGTTGCCACCGTCAGGTTGTAAAGATAAAGAGGGATTTGATTCTCCTTCTCCTATTCTCATATAACTTCTCCAAGTTCCTGCAGTTGCTAATCCTATTTGATAAAGTATTTGTCCGCTAGTATTATCTTGAACTATTTTAGTTCCGTAAGTTCCAGCTGCTCTAGTTAATGTGATAGCACCATTGTCTTGTGCAACGTGAAGTGTTGTTGCTGGGGAAGTTGTACCTATACCTACGTTGCCTGCACTTGTTATTCTCATTCGCTCCGATTGTAAGCCAGTTCCAGTTCCACTTCTAAAAATTAATGTACCCGGATTTGAACCGGCAGTACCACCAACTGATTCTATTGTTCCTCCCGGATAAGTTGCACCTGCGTGAATATAAATTGTTGCAGAACTACTTTGTGCAGTTAAAATTCCGCTTGCAGGTAAAACAAAATTACTTGTTGTTGTTACATCGCCATTAAAATAACCAGTTCCATTAACTTGAAATTTTTGACCACCATCTGTTGTAGTTCCTATCAGTACATTTCCCCCACTTGTTATTCTCATTCGCTCACTTCCATTAGTTCCCAATGCAAAATAAGTTGCACCAGTATTAAAAAAAGCATATTCAGTAGCTTGGTCATTTGATGTAAAAGACATATTTGCTATGTTATCACTTGACCTACCAGCTAATCTAAAACCTTGTGTGCTACTATTTGAAACAACTGTTAATGGGTATGTTGGGGAAGTCGTGCCTATGCCTAATCTTCCCGAAGCATCCAAGGTCATAGCTTGTGTAAAGGATATGGCATTACCTGCTGTGCCTGAAGGGGCATTGTACCAAACGTGAGAACCATTTGTTTGCTGATATTGTGTAGCTTGTACGCTGCTTGTTACATATTTAAAACCACTATTAAATACTGCATTTGCAAGTAAATATGAACTGTTTGCCGATGTAATTATAGCATTTGCACCAAATTGTAATGTGGGTATTGTTGACGCAGAAGGGGTTACTCCTAGTCCTAAATTACCAGATGTTGATAAATAAAGATAATCGGTATTATTTGCTCCGAAAATTAATTGGTGATTAGTTACTGTTTTTAATGTAGAAGCAGTATTTGTAGAGAACCAATAAGCACTAACTGAAGCATCAGAATTTTGTAATTGTATTAATCCTCCATTTGATGTACTACCTCCTTGAATAGTTAGTGTTCTATAACTTCCAATTGATACAGGACTTGAAGTACCCAAGCCTAAATTACCAGATGAATTAAGAGTTAAACTTGCCGTTGAAAATGTTGTTCCCCCTTGTGTTGTTGAACGTGCAATAGTTAATGATTCATCTGCTAATGATTGTGCTGCTATACTATAAGCATATTTTCCACTTCCTGTTCTTAACCAAATAACACTCTCTGTGTTTGCAGATGCAACATCCCCAATAATTAATCTTGAATCTCCAGTTCCTATGTGTGCATTACCATTTACATCTAACTTATATGCTGGGGAAGAAGTGCCTATTCCCAAGCCAGTAGAGGTAAGACGCATTTGCTCTGTACCTGCTGGGTTAAATATAATAGGCAAACTTGTATTTGTATTAATATTTAAACCACTTATGTCACTATAAATTTGACTTGAGTTTGTATTGCTAGAAGTTGATAAATATAAAACACCACCACTCGTTGAATTGCCGCCTTCAATATGCAAGTATCTATAACTATTAGAAGGAGTTATAGGACTTGTGCCGATGCCAATATTTCCACTATTTTCTTGAATTACACTATTTCCTATTGCACTTGAACTTGTAAACTTGGGGATATAGTTGGTAGTACCTGATATAGAAGCAGAACTTGCTCCACCAATATCGGATAAAACCTCAGCACCAGTACGATATTTAAGTACCCCACTATCGCTAACTAAAAACTTATCGGTATCAACAGTAGCATTTGCAATGGTTGTAATTGATAAATCGCCACCTAACTCTAACCTTCCCGCTTGTGTGAATTGCGATGACCAAGTACCATTCGTTACAGTCATAACAAAAGCACCACCACTACTAACAAATAAAGCATTTCCACTTGTTGAATTTAATTCCAACGCTCTTTGAGAAGTAGTAGAAATAATCATCTTAACATTTGGCAAAGTACCACTCGTTCCTAAAAACACAGTAGTACCATTGTCTATAAGCTGACTATTCCCTATCGTTGTACTACTAGTAAATTTAGGTAGATAGTTAGTTGTTCCTGTTCCAGTTATAGGATTAGTTAAAGCAGCTTGACCGCCAATATCAGCTAAAACTTCCGCTCCAGTTCTGTAATTAACAACATTACTTGCATTTAAAGTCAAGAACTTTGTTTGAGTAGTAGCTGCATTAGCCACACTCGTTAATGTCAAATTATTACTAAAGGTCTTTGCTCCACTAATTGTTTGCGTAGTAGATATAGTAACAAAGCCATCAGCGATATCGGTTTCAATGATTGTCGCTAAAGCCGTTACAGTCGCTTTATAGGAATATCCCGAAGAAGGGTCTCCAACTAAAATTAAGTCGCTTAAACTTGGGGTTCGGGTTACGAGTTCGTTTATCTTACGATTTGCCATTGTATTCTTTTATCTATATAGAAATATTAACTCGGATATGCATAAGTGGTGGGAATTTGACATCTATTAGCCGTATAAGGCAATTCAATAGAAATATCCGCTCTAACACCCGCAAGTAAATCCGGAGTATCCTCGGTAAAGAAAGTCAAAGAAGCACTTAATCCTTCATCAAAATCAAAGTTATTGTACCTTAATTGTGCGATAATATCTTGACAGATTTCTAATTGGTCACTCAAAACTTCCGTTTCGTTAGTGTCCTCTGCTAGCATTCTATCAAAGAAATATAAAGAGAAATTCAACGTAACATCTCTCTCGCCTACTGAACCACCGGTTAAATCAAAGAACAATGAAGGATAAATATTCTCCGTTCCCCTTGATAGGTAATCCGACAAGTCACCGAAGTAAACGCTTTTTATCTGCTTGTGTGCGTTCCCTAGATTTGTTATCTGCGTTACCACTTGGTTTAATGTCAGTGCCATTTTCTTGTTTTTGTAAGTAAAGCCGTAGCTTTTTTTGATTTTTTAAAGAATAGGTTTTATTCGCCACAACAACGATTTATGTTACCTTGATATTTTTCTTCAAAACTTTTGCCTCTACAACAATCAGAATCATCTAACCAAATAGATGTAGTATAGGCTTGTCTTTCGGGAACCATTGTATCGTAGGTAGAACCTGGATTATTGTATTCTGGGAAAGTATTAAAGCCACTTCTATCAATTAAATACTTAACCATTCTTTGTTTGTAAAACTCGGCTCTTGCCCTATACCTATCGGCTACATCAATAATCTCCGCAGCAGATGGATTCTCTTGCCCTTCTCCACTCTTACGAACCATCCCTTTATTATAGAACTGATAACTCAATCCCATCGGTAGTTCGCTCATTACATAATAAACCAACGTAGGTGTTATGTAAGTATCTAAAAGACTTGTTTCAATTTGTGTTAGATTGTTATTAGCAACCCCATCTTGCAACCTTTCGTATAAAGCCGTTCCGAGAGCCGGAAGGATATACATATCTTGAGCGGTTAAGATTTCGGGATTAACTAATTTCTCATCCACATTATTGTGAAGTCCTGTTCTGTCTTTAATAGTATCTACTGAAATAAAAAGTATGTTCCTGCTCATTTCTTATTTTTTAACAACTACAACTGCGTTCCAAGTATGTCTGCATTTAGGGGAATGAATATTCGTGTCGGGGATTGTCCACCAACCTCCAGCGAGAGCAAATACATCATATCCTAATCTTGCACTAATTGATTGAATCTCGCCTCTTGTATATAGCTTATTCATTGACATCAACTTTTGGCAAAAAGGTCTTGATGTGCTTTTATTCCTATCCGCTTGGGTTGTTCTTAAATAATCCCACGTATATTCATAACGAACCAAAAAACTTGTCTTTAATGGCTTGTCCAAAATCTCGTTTAAAGGCTTTAAAAGTTTAGGGATTTGTGTATCCACATTATACTCCAAAATCTCAAGAGCCACTAACTTTTGGATTCTATCCATTACATCACCTTCTTTAATCTCTAAAGCCTTGGCAATATCCTTCGGTAAGATATTCTTGTTTTTAGCGATTGTGTCAAGGATTTTCTTGTCAATAGTGTCATCTATCACTTCATTTTTGAAAGCTAATTCTTGAGCCTCTAAATCTATACTGAAAGCCTTTTTTCTTGCAACTACCTTGTAATTATCAGAATCTTCCCCAAACTGAGCGAATAAATTTAAAGCACTTTCTATGTTATCAAATCTTTCCTCATAAGTTACATCACCAAGCCAAGTGTTAATAGCTGCATCATCTAAACCATAACCTTGCTTTAACATTTGAATAGCTTGGTCTCTTGATATTTTCCCCTTGTTATATTCTCTAATAATACGTTGAAAGTTCTGCCATTCCCTACCCTTCATACCTTTCAAATTCTCATTAATCATTGATTCTTGAGTTGCGGGGACATCGGTAAGCGGAGTACCCTCTGGAGTTACTGCGGTTGGTTCTGCTTGTGATAATCCTACTAAAGCCCTAATTTCATTTGTACTCATTGAATCTAATACCTTTGTAGCAATCAATGGAGAAAGTGAATTAATACCATCAAGTATTTTTTGAGCATTTGAAGATTCAGTTTCTGTATCTAAAGGTGCTAATCCGATTTTCTCACGTATTTCATCCTTTGTCATATTTTCAGATATAACTGATTCGCTAAACTCAAAGTTAATAGGCTCTACCGGTTTAATATAAAGTTCAGTAGTTATGCCATTGATTTCAGCTAATGAATTAAAGATAGCCTCTAAATACTGCTGCTTATCGTTTACATAAGTATTCTTGAAAACTTCGTAGCCATCTCTAATCTCTGAACGAGTACCCAAAGAACCTTCAACCAAAATACCAAACAAAGATGGAGTAGTTATCTGATGCCCCGCAAAGATGTTTTGCTGAATCATTGTATCTACTCTTCCGAAATCTTCTTTTGTTAAATCACTCGCACCTAAGTCATCCACCGCAGGCTTCTTTGCAATATCTTGTACGAAAGAAAGTATAAACTTCTTTCCATCACTACCCGAAAATCTCTCTGTAAATCTTCTTTCAATGTTTCTCTTTTCATCGGGTGTCGGCTCTCCATTAGGCAAAGTAATTAGCTTACTTGCAGAAAACCCAGTTTGTGCATTACCCAAAACGTGCTTAGAAACCTCTACATCACTTTCAATGTAATTTAACGCACCTATGTATCCAGGTAAAGAATAAGTATCTAACCCCGGTCTGTATTCCTTAATATAAAGAATTTGTTTGCCTTCTCTTAAATCTTTATTGTACCCTAATACAACTTCCGCTTCGGCTTTTCTATCGTTCCAATCTTTAATCCAATATTGGGTGTTATCCTTGTTAGAACGTACTTTGGTGTAATCTATATGACAAATAGAAGCGATTTGACCGCCTATTTTACTCCAAACAATCTCTAGGTAAGCACCACCGAAAACCTCAATATCAATTGAAACTTTGCGTGTAACATCATTTAGAGATTCGTAAGGATTGGCATTCTTAATGAACTCTTCGGCTTTAACATCTTCCTCTTTTGTTGCCCATCCGTTACCGGTAATATAATTTACCTTACCTTTTACAATAGCGTTATGTTTCGCACTCTTATTGTAAAGGCTTAAAAGGTAATTGGGATAATCGTTCTTATCTCCGAACTCAATATATCCCACCCCTTTCTTTTCCCGATATTCGGGTTGCTTTGCTTCCGCAAATGTTAATATCACTAAATTATCCATCATCGTACTATAAATGTGTTATTTGGTTGGTGTTTCGTATATGTAAAAGAAGTAGATTCATTAAGCCTCATTATACCAGTTTCTACTAATCCGGTAGCATTGGCAGGGTTGGTATTCGTTGTAGAAGTTTGCTCGTAGATTTGATATTCCCACTCTCCAGAATCTTGCGTTCCGAAATAAGTATTTGTAACTATGGAAAATTGATTAAATCTATCCTTAAAACTAGAAGTATCGGCTGCATTTAGAATCACAAATTTGACCTCTATATTGCTTCCCCTATGCGTAAAAACGAATAAATAATTAGGTGCTGATAAAGTCTGCTTCTCCTTTAAAGTAAGGATAATCTGACTTGTCGAACCCTTTGTTAAATATATCATACTACTAAATAGATAAATGTTGGATTTTTACAATAAAGAAAAAGCCACCCCCAAAGGGATGGCTAATCTACCTACCTATAACGAACCACGAAAGCCTTATGCGGTAAGACCTGCGATAATACCACTTGCAACCTCTGGAGCAAGTTGTTTTTCGCCACCAGTGAAAGTTAGTGTGTATCCATTACGGTCTCCTTGAGCAGTTCCACTAGCAGCAGTTCCACCAGTTACATCTAATCCAGAAACACGACCTAACAACCAATATTTATCGTTAGCATCTTGTACTACTGCCATCAGAGTAGCTTGAGCGAGAAGCAATATCTCATTGCGAGTATTTGCTTGGAGTTTGTTTAGAACAACAGAAAGTTCTTGAGCATAAAACACAGTTCCGTTCTCTACAGAAGCGGTAACAGTTTCAGTCAAAGAACCTGTATTCTTAACTAACTCATATTTGTAGAATACTTTATTCGCTGCTTTAGTAATAGCAGAAACAATACCAGAAGCCTCTGTAACCGCAGTTACGTTTGCGTGGTTGATTAACCACACAGCTTTGATACCGCCTAAACTATCTTTGCAATCGAGTGTGTACCCTTGAGTTAAAGCACAAGGCATTTTATTAAGTTTTAAAAGTTAATGGTGGGTAACCCTTAAAGCTACCCACCTTTTAATTAGATTATGAAAGAAGCAATCTCATCCAAGAAGGCTACATTCACACCCATCTTGAACTCGCTCACGAAACGAACTTGGTCAGCCTCTTTGGCATAGAAAAGTTCGAAACGCTCTTCCTCATTCAGAAGGTCTGTACCGAGGAACATATTGCTCAAACGGATAGCATAAATCTTATTTACACCATTCAAACCTGGAGTAGCTACAACTTTGATTGGAGTACCGGGTAAGAAGAACTCGCTATCAGCCTTACCATCGAAAGCATAGTTGAACATATTAGCGTTCTTCAATGCAATTGTGTAAGTACGGAATACATCTTGACCGCACCAGATAGTCATATCATCTTTTGCAACAACAGTTGCAGGGATTGCTTTGTAAAGAGCATCAAAAATCGCTACTACGTTAGCAGTTGTGATTGCAGTTGCAGTACCACCATAATAAGTTGCGTTGTTAGCTTCTACGGCAGAACTACCAACCAAAGTTACTAAACCTTGGAACTTATTCAAGTTTACGTTAGCACTTCCAGTTGAACCTTGCCAGATAGCAGTTTCAAGTTGTGCAGCGATACGAGCAGCTTTCTTGTCTGTGTAATCAGAAGCGAAAGCGATTGAATCGTAACGGCTTCCCTCTGGTAAAGCCTTCTGCAAATATTTTGCTTCTAGGTCTTTAGGACAAAGAGATTCGTTTACTTTAATTTTACCAACAGTTACAGTACGCTGCGTGAAAGTAGTTGAACCACTTGCGTTGAATCCGCAAGAGCCACCCGCTTGGAAGATAGCGTCAGTATCCATAATGTTGATTGTCTCGGCAGATTTTACACCTACCATTACGTTTCCTTGACTCTTAATCAAAGAAGCGGTTTTACTTCCGAGTACGGAAGAAGTTACCAATAGAGCTTCATTCTCTTTGGTATAATTTGCTAATGCTGAAACATCAAAAGCCATTGTTATTAAATTTTAAGTTTTTAAAAATTTATTTTGCGTAATTAGAAAGAAAACGAGAGATTTTATCGTTTTTAGATTCGAAATGCTTTGTGAATTGCTTAGGTTGAGTAGGAGCAACTGAAGGAGTTTTAGTAAGTTCGATAACTACATCAGTAAGTTCAGAGATAGCCTTAGAGAACTTATCGTTCATTTGAGCAATGTTCTCGCTCATTTTAACTTCAGCCTCTTTCTTGTAACTCTTCAACTCTTCGATTTGTGCTTCCATTTCAGCGACCTTCTTCTTCATTAATTCAACTTCTGATTCGGGTGCTTCGATTTCAACTTCAACTTCTGGTACTTTAATCTCAAGGATTGTGCCTGTTTCATCTAAAACGATAACAGAACCATCAGCAAGAGTATGCTCTCCAACAGGAGCAGGAACTTCGTTCCCAGCCTCATCTAAAAGAGTAACCTTACCGCCAACCTCAAGTTTATCAACCATAACTTTTACACCACTCGCTAAAACATATTCAGCGAAATTGGCTACGGCAACTTCTGGAGCAGCTTGTGCTTCAGCGAACATTGCCTTGATTTTTAATAATGCTTCTTGTGGAGACATAAAGAATTTACCCATAAATAGTAAACACTTATGTAAGTGACCAAATAGAAAAAAAATGGGAGCGTTAGAAAAAAAAGGGGAGCGTAGAAACACCCCCCTTCAAACAAAACTATGAAAACTAACTATGAAACCTCTTTTAGAATATTGATAATGTCTTGCATCATCTTTTCTTCTTTGGTATCGGTTTTGTAATTAAATATCCCTTCAACCGAAAACCCTTGTACTTTGCCATCCTTAATCATTTCCCAAACCTCATCATTCTCCACCTTAAAAGAACCAAACCAAGAGCCATCCTTAACATCTTCAAAACCTTTCATCGGATGAATACCCCTCTTTTCATCTACTATCCAACTCTCGAACATTGTTACCCCATCCATCACTTGACCGGAATCGTGCATCAAATTTACGTTATTTTGGTAACCTTTCTTGAAATATTTTTGAGCAATCTTTTTAATAGTGTCTTTAGTAAATACAACATAATATTCGCCATTGGAATCATTACGATAAATAGGAGTATCAGCTAACATCAAAGGACCAGAAACAATCCTTTCCTCTTCATCTTGAATGGCAAACTTCTTTTTCTCAATTGAATTAATCTTAGCCTCTGCCCAACCTAAAGCGGTCTTTCCACCCCACGCATCGTACATCAACTTGCCACAACCATCTTCATAGCCTTTAGAGTTTTCTAAATCTACTAAATGCCTTGAAAGATAAGAGTACATTCTTTTAATTGTCTCAAACGATATAGGCTCTCCGTTGGCTAACTGATTTGCTCTTTGCTTACCTACCGGTGTTCCGCAATCCCCCCATCCGTTTTCCTCTGTCCAATCCAAAACTCTTTTAGCGTTGTTTTTAACGGAATCCGGATAATCAGAATACGAATCTTGGAAGGCTAAAAATGATTTCTCAATTGCAGGTCTATCAACTAAGGCTACAAAATCAACTTCGACATTCGAATCTAAATCCTCTACTATATCTAATCGGTATATTGGTAATTGTTTTTCCATAACTATAAATAGATTTTAACTTAATCTTGCAGCCCTATTGATTCTTCGAATTCTTTCTTGTGAGTTAGTAACATCACTTTCAAGCACATAGGAACGATTTGTTGCCGAACCTAATTGCTGAATAGAAGTAGAATCTAATTGAGTACGAGTATTAACCAATGGCGCAGAAGGTGTAATAGGAGCAGAACCAGATATTGAAGATACTGATGGTGTACTTCCCGAACCGCCTTTTGTACCCTTAACAGGTGGAACTTTTACCGCAGTAATTGCTCTCACTGTCTTTATACCGGTAGCAACAATAGCTGCAACGTTAGCCACCTTTGCAATAACATCAAACGGAGATGGTAAAGTAGATTTTTGTTTTAACGCTTCGGAAGCACCTTGATAAGTATTAATTAAAGCAGTAGCAACACCTAAAGCCTTTCCTGCAAGTGTGTCCTCTCCAACAATAGCAGTTAAATTTTGAATTGCACTTCCTACTTCTTTTAATTGTTGTTTTTTAAGTTCAGCTTCTGCTAAAGCTATTTCTTTTTTTGCTTGACTTGCTTTTTCTTCTGCATCTACTTCTGCAAGTAAGTTGTTTGTAATTGCATCAAGTTCATCAAATGAATTTTGAATCTTTAAATCACTTGCCTCTTGCTCTGTTTGAACCTCTGCAAAAAGTTTATTTGTTAAAGCATCAACCTCTTCAGCACTACGTTGGTCAGCTATTACTTTCCTTTCATTATCATATTTCTGCCTTAGTACTTGTAATGCTTGTTGTTTAGCTTCTTCACTTGCTACACTTTTTTCAATCTCCGCTTTGTCTCTTTCAAATTGTGTTGCAATGCGTATCTCTTCTTTAACCTTTTCATCTTCTATTTCAGATAAAAAGATTTCATCACTTAATTGTTGTGTCCTTTGTTGTAGGTCAGCATCTGCTTGTTTTATTTCTTCATTTCTTGCTTTTCTATCTTCTACAACTTTTGAGTTTTCTTCTTGTCTTTTTTTAGTTTCTTCTTCTTGTTGTTTATTAATTCTGTTTGCTTCTTGGATATCTAAAACCTCTTTATCGGTTTTTAATTTCCTAAATTCAGCCATCTCTTCTTCGTTAAGTTTACCAGTTGTTTTCAACTTATTACGAAGAACATTTAGTTCATTATCTGTACGTTGTAATCTTAATCTATAAATCTCTTCTTCTTTTCCACCTAACGCAGTAAGAACGGAAATTTGATTATCAATTTCTCCGTTCATTTTTTTTGTAGATAAGGCAAGTTTCTCTTGAGCCTTCTCGGCATCAGAAGTTCTATTTGTCCAATCTATAATCTTATCAACTAAAACACCAATTCCAATAACTAAAACACCTATTCCTGTGGCAAGGATAGCACCACGCAAGGCTCTAAATGCTAATGAAGTTTGAGCAACTGCAACACCGAATGCCCTTTGAATTGCTCCTGCTGCTATCGTAGCAATGTTATAAGCCTTCTGAAATATCGTTGTACTTTGAATAACCGCACTTAGTTGTTTAAAGGAATCAATACTTTCTCCCAAAGTTTGCAAACCTTGAGAAACCGCCATTGCACTTTGAACTTTTAAAAGTGTTTTTTCTACTTTATCACTTTCAACTCCAACTAAACCTAAAGCACCTTGTACGGCAGCAAAACCACCAGCAACACCGCTTAATGTAGAAGTAAATGCTCGGAATTTAGCATCTGGGTTAAAAGCATCTGTTAAACTTTTAGCATCACCGATTCTATCTCTCAAATCCGCAGCCTTCTTTGCAGCGTTTACTGCTTCTTGAGAAGTAGCACCAAATTTTTCAGATAGTTTTGTTACATCGGCTTGTGCTTCTCTTAATTGTTGTTTTAAAGAACCGACTGACCTGGTAGCTTCACTACCATCAACTTGTATTTTTAAACCTACTATTTCGTTTGCCATTATTCGTATGTTAATTCAATTACTCGTAAAAACTCACATTTAGTACTTTCGGGGTTCGTAGGGTTGTAGTCAATAACTTTATTTAATCTCCACAAAGCACCATCAATATAAATTAGCTTTGAGAAATCTAAACCATAGATATCGGTTAACTTTAAATAGACATTGCAAGTTAAAAGTTTAGAATCCTTGTCCGTAATCTCCGCAACGTAATCACTCCAGAATCCATTAAATAAATTAGCCGAAGGATAACTAACACTCAAAGAAAAGTAAAGTTCTTTTGGCACACCGAAGTTAATATCAGCCGTTGGCACATCGGGGTCATCTAAATGCCCACCATATCCGTAATACGTTAAGTTATTAACAAGGTTACCAGTATCGCCTTTTAAATCCCAATTAGAAACCCCAGTAATCTTACGCACTTGCATTATTCGAATATTATGGTCTATTTGGTCTTCGGAAGGACTTGCAGATGAAGTATTAGATAATTTAAAGATAGTAGGGTAAACTTTATCATCGTTTGCATAACTCAATAAAGGAGTAGCCGAAAATATTACTTGAGATGTTTGAATATCATTTGCAAATTCGTAACCGGTGTCCTCAATATGGTCACCATAACCTTGTGCATAATGTTTTTGATATTCTTCATTGTAATTATCAACATCCGGTTTATACTTAAATTCAAAGAACCTTCCATTGAGTTCACTCATTGGTTTAATCTTGAATGCTTTGCTTCTATCAACCTTATTTGACCAATCTAAATGGTTAGCAGAATAGTCATCCAATAATAGTAAATCTATATTATCAACTAAAAGGTTTCCTTCAACATCATTTACTTGCAAGAAGTTAGCCGTTGTGGTATAGAAATCTATGTAAGGAATAATCTTTAAATGTTTATCCTTCATTGTATCTTCTATGATATAAAGATTGAACATCTTAACAATAGAAGCAAGGAAATCCTTTTGATATATACCTCTTGGAATACTACTATTGACAAATATTAAATTTCCATAAGCTAACGGAGATGCAGTAGCTACAATAGTTGTAGAAGTCAAATAACTATCTGGATAAATATAACAAGTAGAAGCACCAGATAAGTTAAATAGTTCATATTGTATAGAAAAATAATCATTGGTATTTAAAGCAATATCATAAGTTAATGTTGTATTAAAATCAATTCTACCGGAAGGGTCTCCAACAACTACTGTTTGTGTATTTACAATAGAGCCATTTTTAAATATATTTATTCTTAATGAGCCAGTTCCACCTTGTGGAATTTCTAAACTACCCGATGTATATATCGTTAACTTAGGGGTAAAATTACTTCCCAACCAATACAAAGTATCATAGCCACCAACTCCAAATTCATATCCAATAATTACAGAAGGATTTGGATATTCTGCACTTGCGGTACTTGATATTACACTATTGATAGTTATTGAATCAATATTTCCAGTAAATTGATTATTTGTGTAATTACTTAAAAACTTTTGGTTATTAGGGATTACTAATCTCTTAAATAAGTTCGTATCAAAGAAAGGTGCTTCGTAAGTATAACCACTTCCGGTGATAATCTTATCTAAATACTCCCTAACAAATAAAGCCGGTCTAAAGGCTTTGTATGACCAGTGTTTTTTGTTTGTGTGTACTTGTCCGTAATCAATCAACGGATAGTAATAACCCATTCCCGAAGCCGTAGTTCCCGATGCTTGTTGCCAAGAGTTTAAAATGTTTGTATAGTTCCAAACGTGGTCATAAGCCGAGAAATCTAAATCCTCTAGCTTGTCATTATTTAAAGCCGTAATAAACCCGCCTAACTCTCCAAATACAACACATTCGTATTCTATGCTCCCCCTATCAATAGTTATTTCTAAAAGGCGAATGATACCTTTGAATACTTGAATCTTGTCTACATATATAACACAACTTGCTGCTTTGGATGCGTTAAAGTTGTAACCCACGTTATCGGCTGAAGGGTTATAGAAGTTGCTTGATGTGAACTCAAATATGTGACCGAATAATTTGTTGTTGACTGCATTACCAGGTAGGATTATTGTTTTTGAAAAGTTAGTATTTCGTGAAGCAAAATCTTGTATATCATCAATTGCATACGTGAACTCCGATGACAAATCTTTGCTTAAATCTAACCTATTATCTTCAATATAGATTTCAGTTATCATCTGAATTGAGAGTTTATATTATTCGCTATTGAGATATCTAGTTCTAAATTATAGGTCTTATCTGCGTAACGCTTCTTCTCTGTCCAAGTATTTGTACCAACTTGAACTGGAATGAAGTTATTCCCCCTTTCTAAATATATTTCCGCAGAACCAATTAGTTCTTTAATTGCTAAATAATCAATATAACTTAACCAATCAGAAATCAATCTATAAGTTAGTTTTTGTCTTGTTGCAAATTGATTACTACCGCCATACAAAACACCATAAGAATTTGCTCGGTTCATTGCATTACTTGAATATTCCCATTCAATACCTTCGAATGAACTCTTTTCTATGTTTCTCGTTTGTCTGTTTACTGCGGTAAAATCCATTGTATCGTAACCACCGAGAGCATTTAAGTAATGTAAAGTAACTACATCGTTTTGCGTACAATTCAAATATACCCTTGCGGTGTTTCTTAGATTACCCGCAATCTTTATTTTAACATCATAGTAAACAGTAGTAGAAGATATTGCAGTTGTAGCTAGATAAGAATTTATTGCTCTTGGAGAAATATCTAATAAAGCAAAGTCCCTAAAGTTTACATTTGCTCCTGTGTAGTTTGTTGTTGTACTTCCGTTGTAAACCGATATATCAAGAGAATGGTTTTTAGGTGTATTCTCTGCATCCGATAAAAACGAAAGGAATAAATAACCGGTTTGTAATCTCTCTTTGTTAAAGTAGATATTTGCGTAATCTCTATTTGAAATAAAATTACCTTGGTATTGTGTTTCGTACTCTAACGGAGTAAGATACATCGGACTTGTTGGAGTATAAAGATAATCTTGAATGTAATTATAACCGAACTTACTTGTTGTTGTTAAATCTAAATATGTCGTTCCTTCATACTCTTCGCCAAACTTTAATTCGTAATCTACATAAATATCCGAGCCGGTATACGAGAAAGCAGAGGGTGTTACAACATTGGGTTTAAAATACGATGCCCAATAGTTACGAACTATCGGAGCAACATTGAAAATACCTTTAGAGGATACAGGTTGAGGGAAACTCTTTAACCTTGCTACTAAGTTACCGCTTACATAAACATCGCAAACATATTTAAAGTTTGTTTGTGCGGTATTCGTAGAACTCAACACGAACCACAAGGGAGCGTGAATGCTTGAATAAATATCTGGGGAACTATTGATTGTTATTGCCATTTTGTCGAATTATTACTTTTATATCTTGTCCTATTACTTTTGCTATACCAGAAGTGAAGTCATTACCGAAATAAGAATCTATTGCATTATCAAAGAATCCTGTTTTTCTTAATCCTTTTTTCTTAATACCTACCGCTACCGCATAAGCTAAACTTTTCCTTCTTGTGCTTTCGTTAGACATATTAGATAGCGATTGCCTTCTTGCTTGTCTCCTCGTTATTGCTACTTCGTTTGTTCGTATTCCGTTTCTATCTACCCACGATTTAATATTTTGTAACATCGCCCTACCTACTCCAATATTCTTAAATGCATAAGGAGAATTTGGTGTTCCACTTTTAACACCCTTAACTCCTTTGTTTACAAAGTCATAATATTTTGCAGCTTTTGAACCACTTGGATATCCTACTTCAATTGAATAGCCATTTGATTCTTTTACGAGTTCTCCAGAACTAATATCATCGCTTAAAGCACCGGTATCAGAAATTCCTAAAACTTCGATATTCTCTTTTACCTTTAAAATAAAGTTAGAGGCAGAAAGAATAATATATTGTTCAAGAATTGGTAATTGATTCAATTCAGCAAAATTCGTTCTACTAGAAGCTAACCTATCTAATAGCCCACTAGATAGCAATTCATCTTGTAATTGTTTAATGCTTTTTGGCATACGCTTGTTTTAACTGCTCTGCTTCGTATTCGCTTTTCGATTTAAGATATGCCAAGTTATTAAGGAATTGGAGCGTAGGTAACTCATAAGCCTCTTCAAGCGTGATTCTTTCGAATGCAGCAACCAGTTCGGTTTGGTATATCCATCCATAATACTGCATAAAGATTGATGTACCGCCTCGGCTTGATACCTCGTCAGCTTGTTCTCCATCATCTCCAGAATTAAATAATCCTTCGAACTCTTTATCCAATTTCTGTAAACTTGATAAAAAAAAACCACGCTTCCGAGGACTTGCGTTATAGGTGCTTCTAAAATATCTTGCGAGTATTGTTCGTGCTTACTTGCATCGTACTTAATGACTTTCCAACCGAATAAAGTTTTCTTCATCGGCATAACCATACAAGCTGCTATTCTATGAAGGTTAGCATTGACATCTTTTCCGAAGTGTTTAGTTTCTATGTAACGAGCAGCGGGAATCTTGCGTACATCGTAGATACACTTGTAACGCTTTCCTTTGAGTTTTATGAACCTTTCGGGTTGTGGCTTGAGTTCTTCGTGGATAAAAGAAATAGCCTTCAAAAGAGGCTGCAAATCGCTCACAGGCAAGGAATCAATTTCGTGTTCCGTTAAGCCGGTACAAATAGAAGCAGCACTTATTGCTAAATCTAAATCGGTAGCATCTTTACTTTTTAGGAAAAGGTCATTTAGTTGCTGCCATTGAAATACGTTAAGGTCTTTCCAAGTCATACCTTTAAATAGAAAAACCCTTCAGTTTGTTCAAGCGAATGAATACTTGCCTTGTACTGAATTTCGTGTATAGTGTTGCCAAGCCAATCCCAAAGCTATTACGCAGTCATCGTGAAAGCCTTGCGGTGCTGAATACCTTACCCCAGTAGCGGTGTATTGATATTCAAATATTTCCAATTCCTCGGTTATGTGTCCTTGTGGGAATGTTATCTTTCTTTGTTGGATAGCGGAAGCCAAACCTTCCATTAGTTGTTGCTTTGAAGTAGAACTAAACTTAAACCCCGATACGTTTAAGCCATCCCTTTGCAAGTCCTCAAAGATTGGGTCTCCCGCACCGGTAGAATCTATTAACATCGGTATTTTGGGTAGGTTGTTAATAACTTGCTTTGTCTGTCTCCAATCCTTTTGAAAACGCTCAAAATAACAAACCGAGCCGTTTTTATCTAGTCCTATGATTACAGTAAAGTCAACCGACTTGGCCAAATCAATCCCAAACGCAATAGGAGGCTCATAGCTGAGTTCAAACGTGCATTGCTTGATATAACTACTCCCAAAAGGATTAGCCGCATTTTCAGCCGGATTTGCCATATACTCTTGTTCGAATACAACTTCTGGTAACTGAAGCCTAGCATCATCTATTTCTGTTTTGTCAATATGTGGGTTATCGTAAGTGGTAAACTTAAAAGATTGCCAATCGGGTTCTCCAGATTTAAGGAATAAAGAGTAAAAGAAGTTCTTGCCTTTTGGGGTGGAGATAAACAAGGCTCTTCCTTTGTAATCAGTTAGGGTAGGTCGGATAGAGTTTAGCCATCCGTTTTCTAGGTCTGGGATAAACGAAGCCTCATCTATAACTCCAAAGTGAAATTTCCTACCACGAAGGTTATCTAATCGCTCCCCAGTAAAGAAGTAAACCGCTCCCCCATTTGGGAACTTAATTGATAGTTCTGATTTGTTGGCTTCAAAGGGTACGGCTTTTGCTAATTGGTCAAAGAATACTCTTGCTAGATTGTAAGTTGGGGTAACATAAAATACTTGTTTGCCTTGTAAAGCATTGACAATGATTTCTATTTGCGATAGTTCCGACTTTCCAAACCTTCGCCCAGCAAGTACGACTCTAAATCTTGATTTTGAATCAATAATAGCTTGTTGATTAATATGTGGAGTAGGTAACTCAATTCTCATAGAATTGTTTTCCCATTTACAAATACAACTTCAATCCTTGAATCCGTGCTAACTTGTTGAGTTTCTTTTGGTTTGCCGTAAACCCTTGTTAATAATGTTTCAACTGAATACAACGAACCCTTCTCCAAACTTTTACGCATAGCATTGGCGATTGTCTTTTCTAAGATTGTAGCCTTAGGGTTATCCCAAACCTCTTTTAAATCATCCAAATCCATTTGAAGCATAACCTGGATAGTATCGTTAATCTCGGATAGCTTATACCCTTGCTCCCTTAAAAGGGTAACATACTTCTTCGGTCTCCCGTTTGGGTTTCTTACCTCTCCCTTCTTGGCCGGTATAAGGTTCTGTTCATTTGCCATTTCTCTAATTTCTTTCTAATTTTTTAACTCAAAACTTACTGTAATTCTATTACCGCTCCCCATATCTCCAACACCACGATTTAATGCTCCTTTGTGTGGTTGATTTCTTCCATAGTGTTTACATAACCAATTATTTGATTTTTTTAAGGCATTTATCAAACTTGGTGCGGATGTTACTATTGTAAATCTATATTTGTTTTGTTTGTAATAGTTCCCTACTTCATTTAAAAACTTAATTCCAAATCCAGCCCCTTGATAATCAGGTAATATTACCAATCTATGTACTTTTCTAAAGTTTTTTACTAATGGGTGTGGAAATGATAAAACACTTAAAAATCCTGCTATTTGGTCATTTATACAAGCGACAAATACTTTTGCAGCATTATTATGACTATGACTTAAATAGTGGTGCTTAGCAAACATTTTCCAAATTGACTTATCTGCTGTTTCGAATATCTCGAATTTAATTTCTGGTCTATTTTTTTTTTGCCCTTCGTTAGAACGAAAGGTCATTGTATCGGTATCAAATATCCAATCGGGTAATAACCAATCCTTTACATCAAAGTGACAAGTAACTGCAATAAACTTTTTATTTGTTTTTCTGATTGCTTTTTGCATAGCAAAAGACCCTATTTGAGCTACGTTTCTATCAACTACACTTGTAAACTCATCAAATACAAATAACTCTTTATCTGATAATATAGCATTTGCCAAATCAACTCGCATTTTTTGACCGTTACTTAAAACAGAATAAGGCTTTAACCAAGAAGGTGGAGAACTAAATCCAACTGCATTAAATGCTGAAGTAATTTCTTCTACCGATTTATTTTGTGGCATATCATCTAATATTGACTCTGCCGAATAATCAAAATTAGTTATGTAACTATCTGGAAATAATTGTTTTGCAATAGTTGTTTTCCCAGTTCCACTTTTACCTACAATTAAACCTATTTGCCAATTTTCCGGGATATCAATATTCCCTTCAAATTTATCAATAATAGTTTCACTTTGTAAGTCAAACTTACCAATTACTGAAGCAACTCGAAAAGTTTTTTTCGGCTTCGATTCTTTTACAATGTTAAAAGTCGGCATTCGTATCCTTCTCCTATTAGTTTATTATAAGTAATTTCTTGTTCTTTTTCGTTTTTTAAAATAATTTCAATTCTAAACTCTGATTTTATTTTATCACTTAAATCATCTTGTTCTTTTTCTTCAATGTTTTCAAATCCTGGTATATCTAATCCCCATTCTTCAAGTTTATCCGAATCCCAATTATTTGCAAGGTCATTCCAATCCCATTCTCCGAAGCCTACGTTGTCTTTAATGATAAATTCTTTTTGTTGTTCTTCTGTTAGTTCGGATGCTTTTATAATATGAACTTCTTTTAATCCGGCTTCTTGACAAGCCTTTAACCGCATATTTCCACCCAAAACAATCATTTCTTCATTTACCACGATAGGTCTAATCTCAAGCATTTGTGGAAACTCTTGAATTGACTTAACAAGTTTTTGAAACTTTTCATCCTTTATAATTCTCGGATTATTAGGATTGGCTTTTACTTTCGATATAGGTATTAATTCAGATTTCATATTCGGATTGAAAGATTGTATAATCGTTATTGTCTTGATATTTTTGTGTTTCTCTTGCCCATAAATAATCACACTTACTCAAGCCTTCATCTTTCATCTTTCGGTATGGGGTGTCTTGACCAACATCGTGTCCTATGTGTTCAGACCTTAAATCGTGCAAATAGTAGTTTATATGACCGGTCATCTTTAACCGATAAGCATAATCCGAATCTTGCATTCCGTAGGGGTCATAAGCCTCATTAAAATAACCAATCTTTTCTATTGCCGACATCGGTATTAAGACATTTCCAAAGGAAGCATCTTGAGGGTGTATTTGGATTCCGTTTATTGTTTGTAAAGGGTTTATTCCTTCTACGCAATGTATTCCGCACATCCCAGTATTTGGGATATTTAAAGCTGCTTCTACCATTCTTAAAAGCCAATTGTCGGGCATTAAAATATCGTTAGCCATTGTTACCACCGCATCAAAGGCTTTGCTTCTTGATATTCCATAGTTCAATGCTCTTGATATTCCTTTCATTCCTACTTGAGTAAAAGAAAAATCATACCCTGCGTTAGAGAAGTTTTTGTTCTTTACTTGCTCTGTAAAGGTGTGCCTTTCGTAATCTAAAAAGATAATATTAACGAGCATTGATTCCTAATTCTTTAACCGGAACTCCGGCATATTTATAATAGGGTTTTAAGATAGATTTCTTTCCTACAAAAGCGGAAGCACCAATCATACAACCTTCGGGTATTCTTACCTTTTGGTGTATGACCGCATTTAGTCCTATGTTACAATACTTTTCAATTATAGAGTGACCGCCTATTTTAGCACCGCAACTTATCGTTACACTTTCAGCAAGGATAGCATCGTGAGCAACGTGAGAATGCTTCATTAAATAACAATCCTTTCCTATAATAGTTCTTTTGTCCGTTCCCGAATCAACAGTTACTAATCCGGTTAATCTTGCTCCCGACATTATCAAAACCAACCCCTCGCAATCTTCTCTGCCTTTCCATTCCGCAGGAGCACCAATAATACAATAAGCACCGATATAAACATTCGGCTCTATTATAACTCCAGGATAGATTATTGCGGTTTCGTGTATAAACATTAGTTCGCTACTTTGAGATAATTAAGCTCTTCCTTGCCCACGGTAGTTACGTTCCTTTCTATTATGTTTATTATGTCCTTTATGAGCCTTTCCTTTTCTTCGCTTTCCGAAAGTTGTCTTTCCAATAGTTCCTGATTTAGCCATAACTCAACTACCATTCATTGATTGATATAATTGTTTTCTTTTCTCGTTTACTTTAAATAAACTAAAGTTTGCAACTGCCCATTCGAATAGTTCCAAACCTTTCTCCTGTCTATAAATAGCATCTTGCGTGACTTTTTTAATCTCCTTGTACCAATCGCCTTGCTGATTAATCTGAATCATTGGAGAGTTTAAATAAGGTTCAACGTGGCTACCAATAACAGGAATCTTCTTTGAAGCTGCTTCTAATAGTTTTAGGTTGGATTTCATTGAATTAAACTTCGTTGCTCTTAAGGGAACAATAGAACAATCCGCATCGTTATAGAAGTTCATATACTCCGTAACCGGAAGGAATCTTCTTGTGTCTCCTAACTTTAAACCACAAGTAAAGTTTGAAATCATCCTATGCCAAATAGCAGCAGAGCCTTCCCCAGAATCATCAAAGCCACAAAGCTGAAAGTATACTTTACTTTTTAAAACAGAGTCGGAAGCTACTTTCTTAAAAGGGAACTGAATTAACTTAATATCCTCTTCGTGTGTTATTGAGCCAGTATAAACAAACTTAACTTTATCGGTGTACTCTCTTACATCTGTAAATTGGTCATTGCCATACGGAAGTGCATTAGGTAGAATAGCGACATTCGAGTTTATAGGTCTAATCTCGTTCCATAGTTTTTCGTTAGTACAAGTAACTAAATCTGCTGCTTTAATATGGTTAATAATTTCTTGTGTTGGGTAAACACTTTCTAATATATGAGACCTATCCAAAATCCAATAATCATCTATATCGCAAATCATTTTAAAGCCATACTTGCTTCTCTTTTCTAATAGAGTTTCAAGTGGTGTGCCAGGAATAAACCTATTAAATAAAACAATGTCAAAGTTTTCTTCTAATACTTCATCGGTTAAGGTATCAGTAAAGAAAGCATAAGTTTTCTCTAAATAGTAAATCGGTAGCATTAATCGGTGATAACCAACACCGCTACCTTGTGATGTTAAAACAAGTATTCTCATTTTTTAGGTCTGCCTCTTTTCTTTGTTGGTATAGGGTATTCTGTTGCACCATTTGATGTCATTGTAATACTAATTTTATCTTCTGCATTTAAAGGTGCTTCATTTTGCACTTCCGATTGTAAACTTACTTCTTGACTTTGCACTTCTGTTTGTTTACTTATTACTTGACTTTGCACATTCGATTGTTCAAATAAAACTATTAATCTTTTTAGCATATCGAATACACACTCCCCACACCAATAGGTTAAATGAAATTGACCATCTAAATATTCACGATACATTCTTTCGTATTCCCCAAGAACATCAAAAGGAATGTTACGAGTGAAGCCGAGTGCAACGCTTTCAAAGTTTATTATGTGTTGCTTACAGTAATCAATGTCTTTTTGATTCATACAAATTATTTAAAAAGTTTTTAAAGAATGGCGATACTACTCCCGCTCCAAACATTACAATAGTCATATCCGTAACCCAATTCGGTAACCAATACAAAGCTAATGCAGTCCAAGCGGTTAAGCACAATGTACAATTGAATGGTTTGAAATCTAAATTCCATTTAAAGGGAAAACGATTTTGAGAAATAAAGTAAAAAGTAAAAAAGTTAGCTGCTAAAATAATTTCAATCAAGTTCATTGTTTCTGATTTTATATTTTAAAAGTGTCTTGGCTTTGCGAATTGTTTTAAGTAGTGAGCGGTAGGGAATCTTTGTTTCTCTTGAAATTGCTAAAAGGTTTTTATTGTGCGAATAGAGTTTTAAAAGTTCCGCTTCGTACCAATGCAAAACATCCATTCCTTGTTCTAGTTTAATAACCAGAGATTCATCATAATCTTCTTTTGGAGATTCGTAGGTAATGGGGATTTCCTGGTACACTTGTCTAAACTTACGATAGAAGTTACTTCGGTCTGACTTAGCCATATTGAGGATAGTACGAACAATAAAATACTTTAAATACCCTTGCTCGTACATCATAAAAAGTTTATCCGTATCCATTTCGCAAAGGACAAGAAAAACCTCTTGTTTAAGTTCATCTTGGAGTTCTACTGGTTGCATTTTACCGATAGCCTCATTGATGTCTTTTGAGTTGTAAAGTTCCGTTATGATGTTTTCTCTATTCAGAAAATAACGTTTTTCGTTCCTCAATATAGTATACTTATTCTTATTCTTTTACTTATACTTCTTATTCTTCTTTATATTATAGCCTACCCAATAGGGTATACTATACCTATCAGATAGCTATTACATAGCTTTTTAACTATACCATAACTCCTTGTAAACCAATAAGTTATAAAATAAGTAAAAAAAGTTACTTGTTTTTATACGATGTATTGAAAAAGTATATAACTTTACTCTATCAAACAAAACAAAAACAATGAAACCACAAGCAAAACTCGCAATTGTTCTACTAATTGTAATGTATTTAGTAGGTTTACTTCAAGACATTTATTCACTTTAAAAACTAATTAAATGAAAACAGAAAAATTATTTAATCGACCAACTTTAATCAAATTAAAAGAAGAAAATATTTTAAGTGGTAATGAATTATCAAAAAAAGAAATAGTTATTAAATTATTACATAACTCTGAATATTCAAAAAACTTTATTGCATCTTCAGTAAATACAAACATTGCTTACGTTCATAAATTAAGTAAACAAATAAAAACTAATCAATTATGACAACTACTAATCTTGCCGAATTTGGTAACATTGAAAGAGAAGAAGCTGGAAAGTTATTAACTGCCTATTCTCGTAATCGTAATGTATGTCCTTATTTTGAAAATACAGGAGTACAAGTTATGATGAATACTTATTCCGGAAACGTATTTCTTACGGATGAAAACTTTAATGTACTAATGTTAAACGGAGATAATTTAGAAGGTTTTTATAATTCTCCATATTCAGGACACGAAGGTTTTTTTGAAGAATTAGTTGATGAATGGAATGAAAGTTGGGATGAAGAAGATTCAAAGTGGTTATATCAATTAGCTAAGGATTTAAATAAAATAGATAACCTTTCTAATGAATTAATAACATTAATTAAAACAGATTTCGCAATTTATAAATTAAACCAAAATATATGAAAATCAGAATCCACACCTCGGCAGAAGCAGCAGAATTTTTCTTACAAGAAAATAGATTATTTTCTGCACAATTTCATTCAGCAAGTAACGATGGTAAAATTGCAATTGATGTAATGTTCCCACCTTCCGCAGATTCAGAAAGTATCGCAATGGCTTTCTTTTTAGCAGGACAGACCTTTAATATGAAACAAGTAAAAAAAATATTTATCAATGAAAACAGTTTACCCAAAGAACCCGCCTAAAGATTTTAACGAGTGGATAAATTATATCTACTCACTACTGAAAAGTCCATCTCGTTGAGGACTTTAATCTGAAACGAAAAGGGGGGTAATAATCTGGGTTTTGGTCAAAATGCCCCCCTAATTTTTTAAACTACTACTATGAATCTGAAAGATAAAATAATTCACTATCTCGTTTACGGAACTCTTTGTCTAATAGTTTACATTTCCGTATGTGTATTTTTTGAAGTACATTCACTATATAAAAAATTTAAACAATGGAACTAACCAAACCAAACGAAGCACTACAAGTTGCTTCTACCCTCCAAACATTCGTTACAGAACGAAAACTAACCGCCAACATTCAAGGGAAAAACTATCCACTTGTAGAGGCTTGGCAATTTGCCGGTTCTCAATTAGGACTAATCCCAGTTGTTAGAGAAGTAAAGAATCTTTCTACCGATACCGAATTAAAGTACGAAGCAATGGTTGAAGTTATTCGCCTTACCGATTCGGTTGTACTTTCCAGAGGATACGCGGTTTGTTCTAACAAAGAAAACTCCAAGAGAAGATTCGATGAATACGCAATCGCTTCAATGGCACAAACCAGAGCAGTAGGTAAAGCATACCGAAACATTCTCGCTTGGCTAATGAAAGCAGCGGGATTCGAAGCAACCCCTGCCGAGGAAATGGATTTCATTAAAGATGAAGTTGGGGATGAAGGAAGGGATTTCTTATTAAATCTTTTAGATACCTCTTCTTACGAAGGCAAGGTTCGGGAGAAGTTGTATATTCGTATTACTGGAATCTTAACAAACGAAGATTATGAAAAGGCTAAAAAAGATTTATTATCGAATCAAGTTGGGATTGATGCTATATCAAATCCGAGCCAAAAGGATATTAATAGACATCTTAAAAACACAATAAAATGACCAGAACCGAAAACATCACTTTAACTGTCTTTAATCCAGAAACCGAAGAATACGAAGATATTCGGGCAAGAGTTGAATTTAGTTTGTATGTTGGTAGGATAGAACCTTTTGAGGCTGATGAATACGATTGGAATATTTTATGGATTGAAGGCTCTGATTGGGTAGATGAACAAATAGTAGATAAAGCAATTGAAACAGATTTCGATATAAGAAGCATCTTTTACTAAACCCCTGTTATATGAAAGCAAAAAACCCTTCCAACATTCAGAGAGAAGGAAATTCGTACCGAGTACGAGTTCAATCCAACGGAATCCGAGTAAGTAAAAACTTTACTTCGCTCCGTAAGGCTTTGCAATTTAGAAAGCAAATGCAAGGCTAAAAGGAAAGTCGGTTGGTGTAATTGGTAACACATTTGCCTTGGCAGAGAATGAGAGTTCGAATCTCTTACCGACTTCGAATCAAATTTAAAACTATGAAACTAAAAATTTACCGAGAAGTTACCCTTCAGCACAAAATGTACTGCGTTTATGAAGTCAAAGAGGAATTTGAAAGTTACATCAAAGCATTCCCTTTTGAATTAGAAAACGAGGATGCAGTTTACAAAAAAGCACTTACATTCGCTAAACACATCGAAGAAGAAGGATTACCCGACAAAAAAGAATTAATTTACGAAACAATCTAAACACAATGGACAAACAACCAAAAATCTACTGCGGAAGCGGTAAGAAAAAATCAGACACTTGGCTACAAGCCTCTATTAACTTGGACAAAATAAAAGAACATATCCAAGAGTATAAGGGTAGCCGATTTATCAAAGTAAACATTAACGTAAAGGCAGAGCCAGACCAATACGGCAAAGATGTTTCAATTTCAATTGATACGTGGAAGCCAGAGGAATCTGAATTTAAGCAAAAGCCGAACACGAAATTTACTCACGATAACACTCCACCAAACGACCTTCCGTTCTAATGGCTAAACTAATTCCCCTTCCGAAATTACTAAAGAAGGCTCAAGACAAATTCAACGCTCATATCCGAGAGCGAGACAAAGAACTTGGTTGTATAAGTTGTGGAGCAGAAGTACAACAAGCAGGGCATTACTTTTCACAAGGTCAACACTCTGCATTGCGATTTGCTTTACCCCACGATATAGGTTATTTTAACACCAACGGACAATGTATTCGCTGCAATATGTATCTATCTGGTAACTTAATTAAATACCG
>JGI25921J50272_10000029_pt1 | contig 42996 bp, 36 predicted proteins | sample LauGreSu1BDMLBSD_2_FD_50272 | JGI IMG/M metagenome (IMG submission 50272) | reverse complement strand
GAAGGCGAAGGCGACTGCTGCGATTTTACAGAAAAGTTCAATGCGGTCGGGCATTCCGAATACGCCGTCAACCTGCTTGAAAATTATAAGGTCCACGAATTATCTGAAGACGACCCCCGGTTTCGACGCGATTGTAGGCTCGAGTACAACAAAACCAAAATATCCAAACTTATTACGCACGAAGACAAATTCCATATTCACAAGCTGATGGGCGTAGTATCTTTGTTGAACTACTTTTACCTGATTTTCGACTGCTTTTATAGCGGAGCAACTGCGACATTGACGCTTCGACGTGCGGATTCTCCCGCATTCATTGCACTCACATGGGTGCACACTGCACTGTCCCTTTCGGCACTGCAGTTTCTCATTCCCAGGACGCGCACCGGTATTTTACCGATGATTTGGCAAGAGTTTCGTGCGCATTCCATTATTTTCGCGGTGCGCAGTTTTCTCATTATAAACCTGCTGTATCTGCAACTGTATCTGAATCTGCATCTAAATATAAGCAGTTGGTTGATTCGCACAGCATGCGTGTTGCTCGCAATGAAACTCGCCGATATCAGCACGCACTACTTGCGCGAAAACCGGAAAGAGACTACCACCGCGACCATGCCGTACTGGAGCGACTGTGACCCGCGCCTGCAAGCCCGTATAAAGTACTTTTACACGCATTCGCAGTTCATGGCTACCATTACGTGCCTTTTTAGCGACGCGCCCTACATTTTGGCCGTGGCATTTCCGATTCAGATTGCGTCGTTTCTTATGACACTCGTTCGTAAAAACATCATATCCGCATTTTGGTACCACGCGTTTTACGCGGGCAGTTTACTCACCGTTTATCTTATCAACGCGGCAGATACCGCGCTGTATCCAATTTGCGCGGTTGGGGTCGGGTTGATTCATTTGCGCGTGAACGTTAAGCTGAACAAGTATGTGCTATGGACGCTGGTTTCCGTGATAGGCGGGCTCTTACAAGAACCGCCGCAACCACAACTCGTTTTGTATATTGGACTCATGGTAGTGTTTCCGTTGGCTACGGTTTACGCGTATCATTTCAAACCGTTCACGCTAGAACCGTCAACCATATTTGGGTTGTGGATTACTGGTTACACGTTTGACACACACCATGAGCGCCAAGAGTCGAACCATCGTGTCGTTTCAAATACTGTATCGTCTCCAACATTCAACCGCATTGTCATTCAGCTGTGCGAACCCAACATCAACTACAAACCGGGCATGTACTTCAACCTGTATTTCAACACCCAAAAACGACCGTACACTCCGGTCGAAGTACAGGCTGACGGTGTCGCAAACGTTAGCGCTACGTTTCTCATTAAGCACGTTACCGGCGGAGAAGTGTCGCCGTTGCTATGCGAAAAGTATTGTCCGGGACGAACCGTGTTTGTAAAGGGTCCGTTCGGGCGCAAGTATTATGACCCCTCACCAAACGTGCAAGCATTCGTGTGCGACGGGCAACCCGTTCGGTCCAAAGTCATTATCATGTGCTCGTGCGGTTCGGGAATTACTCCGTTGTACGCTATGGGAATGAGCTGGTTGCAATCACATCACAAGTCGCAGCAGCAAGAGCTGCATTACTTGTCATCCTACCGACATCAAGACGACGCGGTTTTGCGGATACCATCATCCGTAAGTTGCGTGCGCGAACGTCTGTTCATTTCAAGTGAAAATACCCGACTCTCTCCGGGAGCATTGATTGACTACCTCGGCGACATAGTCGATAACCGAATGCAGTATAAGGTAAGCGACATTGCGGTGTTTATTTGCGGAACGAAACAGTACTGTGAAATGGTGAAAGAAACATGTTTCATATACAGTGAAGCCATTCCGTGCTACGAATGGTAGAGGTAAGGTAATAGACATAAAATGACATAAAGACACGCTGGACCTTACCCTTAACTTAAAATGAATTTTTTTAACTTGAATGCGCCATATAAAAGCGCAGCAACATCATCGTCTTTGGAAAAGGTGGATTATGCCGCAATGATTGACTTCCAATTTATCAGCGAGAACCAGGCGTGCGAGTGCATTGCATCAACCTCAGTGTACAATCACCTGTGCAGCGCAAAACAAACCATTGAAACGTGCGACCCCGACGACTGGGACGAAATGAAGAAAGTAACCAATCCGTACGAATACATTCACACCGCGGTCCCAGGGCACAAGTATCCGGTTAGTAAATTAAAACCTCTCTCACGCTCTTTCTATAAAATGATTGAAATCATAAAACAATGCAAGCTGTTACCATCATACCGGATGCCTTTTTCCAGTACTACAGCCTTGACCGACTATCATGCACCTTATCATCATCACAAGTATTACAACAAACACGGGTCCGGATACGGGTCAGGATACGGGTCAGGATACGGGTCCGGGTATGGGTCCGGGTCCGGATACGGTTACGGAAGAGGCGGCGGATACAATAAGCGATACTACCACGCAAATTCCGGAAACGGGTTTTACAAGCATGTTGAAACGGATGAGTCGTCCGACGCAAAGGTATCCGGTCCCGATTCCGATGCGGCAGTTGTTAACGGAACCGGAACAGACCCGGGTATTCGGTCGTTCCATTTAGCAGAGGGTCCGGGCGGGTTCATTGAAGCGCTCTGCTACCTGCGCGCAAATCCAAACGACACGTACTACGGAATGACGCTGGTAGATGACGCTCCCAACAGCGCGTGCCCGGGATGGAAAAAGAGCCGGCTCTTTTTGGAAAAGAATCCGTGCGTGAAGCTGGAATACGGCAAAGACGGCACAGGCAACTTGCTTTCGCTTGACAATTACTTGCACTGCTGCGAAAAGTACCGCCACTCCATGGACATGATTACCGCCGACGGCGGGTTTGACTTTTCGTCCAATTTCAACCACCAGGAAGTGCTTGCGCAGACGCTGGTGGTTTCGGAAGTGCTGTACGCGCTGTCCCTTCAAAAACCGGGCGGAACCTTTGTCCTCAAAATATTCGACACTTTTACCCGCGTCACGGTGGACATTATTCACTTGCTGGCCGGATTTTACTCGGACGTCATTATTACCAAACCCAACACGAGCCGTGTGGCCAATTCTGAAAAGTACATTGTGTGCAAGGGGTTCAAACTGGTGGTGCAAGACGGCGGTTCCGATTACCAGTTGATAAGCGTATTTCGAACTTTTTTTGAGAAGCTGGCATTAACGACAACAACGACGAAAGGGTCCCCAATACCAAGTTCAGGAATTGGCGCCATTCTTCGTTCGCGCGATTTTCACAAATTGCATATCATTCACCGTATTGAGGAAGTGAACGCCGTTCTGGGACAGCAGCAAATTGAGAACATTATCAACACGGTGGCGCTGGTACACGGCAAACCCACGGACCGCGTTGACGTTTACAAAAAGGCACACATTCAAAAGTGCGTGGACTGGTGCGAACGATACAATATACCGTACAACAAACACTCCATAACAACAAACACGTTTATGAACTCGAACGCGAATGCGAACGCGAACGCGAATGCGAATTCGGCAATGTAATAAACATTCAGAAAACAGAAAAAAAATTGAAATGTTTTTTCAATATGCCAACTCTTTGATTGCAGTATCAGTATTAGTATACAATGGAACCTGTATCGGTTGAATCATCCCCTCGAGTCGTACCCATTCCCATTCCCGGAGCTCCAAGAAAACAACCTCCTCCTCCTGCTGTCTTCATGCGTCATGACCGTGAGTCCGACCCCTTGAACTTGGATTTGGACTTGGACTCGGACTCGGACTCGGATTCTTACGCATCACTTTCACCCATTTCCAGTTCACCGGTACGTCGTCGGCTAAACTTTCATCCAAACCCATCTCAACCTCAACCTCAACCTCAATTTCAAATGGAAGAATCAGAATCATCAATTGGCGACTGCAACGTTTGTTACGACGCACTTCCATTACGAGCAAATCACGTGTTCACTCCATGCGGTCACCTGTTTTGCGTGAAGTGCTTCCTTCGTTGGTCAGACAACTCACTGAAGTGTCCCATGTGTCGAAGAGAAGTAGCTTCATTCGACCACGAGTTAGACCAAGGTTTTGACCAAGGTTTAGAGCCAGAGTACACCTACTCGTATTTGCACATCGAAGAAGATGCCGAGTTGGTGGCGGATACCAGCTTTGAAATGCAAACTGACCCTGCGCATGGCGACCGCATTTCAGGTATTACGGACGAGGAACTCGAGCTGATTCAGTACCATCGGCTGGTGATTTCGTGCATATTTCTAAGAAATCGGTTTCACGAGACGTTATTTTCAAGAACCACTTGGGGTGGTAGGGTTCAACATACGCTTATACCCAAATCGGAGTGGTTGCAAATGTGGGAAAATGTGCCGCTGTACACGCAGCGCGCTCCAGCTCAAATGTTTGAGTTCGTTCTACGTCGCAATTCGCAAAGCGTCGGATACCGCCGACCCAATGAAGAAATCAATACGTTCGGGTACATTATAAATCCCGGTTCAATGACGGTTGACGAAGAGGAAGGGTCGCAACTGTCCTTTGCATTTGATGTCATGGTGGTGACTCCTACAGTTCCCCTCGGGTACCACAACATTATTGAAGGGCAAGTTGAAACTACCCTGCTTACCATTCCATTCGAAGACATTCGCCGCTTGTATTATGTGACTTCAGTTGAAGAATAAACTTTGAAGTCTTGAAACCTTGAACCCTTGAATCCCAAAAAAACGAAAAATGAAAAAATGAAAAAATGAAAAAACATAAAAAAAAATAACTTAAACCTTTTTTTTTATAGTAAACGGAGCACCAATGGCCGAGTGGTCTAAGGCGGTGGACTTAAGCCCCACTATCTCAGGATGCGCAGGTTCGAACCCTGCTTGGTGCAAATAAGTAATTGATATATTAAAATAAAAATGTTTCAAACGGTTTCAAAATGAAATTGAAACAAAATCAAAAAAAAATTGAAACATTTTTATATTTGAGTTTTATATGAATGCAGTGATTCGATTCAATATGAGCATGAGCATGAGCAGCAACCTCAATATTACAAATTCAAATTCAAATTCAGATATGGTTACCCCCGGAACCCCGCGCCCGTCAATTTACGGGCCAGTCGGGCCAGTCGGGTCATTCGGTGGATGCGGTGGTGGTGGAGTGAGCATGGGAGGAATGACTCGATTCGACGCTCGACAGAACCGCCATAAAAAATACGTGTACCGGTTCCCTACAAAATCAAAATTCGGCGGCGGTGGCGGCGGTGGCGGTGGAACGTCGCTGCGGGTATGTTTCAACCCGAAAACCCAGGAAGCCATTTCAATTCTTGAGAAAAATGTGGTGATGCCACCGGTTACAGATATGCCGCGCGACGATGTTACCATGTTGGTTGAAGCGCTGCGCCGGTGCCGTATCGCCGTGGATGTTTCAACCTCGTTGAGTCCCTTGGTTCTCCAGACGTTGCGCGACGAGGCGATACAAGCCGAACAAGATGCGAAGCATAAACTTGATGCCATTGTGTATGCATTCGCAAAAGATGACTACGAAACGTGTAAGTTGAAACACAATTTGGCGACCTTGTGGAAAGACGACTTGGTGGCTGAAATGCGCCGCGTGAATGGAATGGGACCACGCAGCGGTGGCGACTCAAATTGGCCGACCCAACATGCGCGATTATCGGTTTCATCGCGAGTCATTCTTCGGGACATTTTGTCGAAAGAAACACTGGACCGCACCTTTGTGTCGTTGCGTGCACTGTCGTCCGCGGTGGTATCTGAAGTGTCCGAATTCTTGAAACTCCCCGCGCGCGATGCGGACAGGAAACTCGTCGTTGAACAAATCAAGGCGTCGTATGCCGAGTACCTGCGAAAAAGAAAACATGCCGCCAAAACGCAGTAACACGAAAGACACAGTAAGACGAAAGACGCAGTAAGACAAGGTAAGACAAGGTAAGTATTTTTTTTTTCATTTCTTTACAGTATTATTACGCGTATTATGCTTCTTCTTATTACGCGTTTTATGTTTAACCTTAACCGAATTTGAATCTGAGGCCAAACCTGAAGCTGAAGCCGAATCTGAAGCCGAAAAACCCAATCGGCTTTTTTTTAATGTTTTGAATATTGCATGCTTCTTTCGTCGTTGTCGTCGGATAGAACCGCCAACACGAGCAGCAGGAAGACGAGGCGCAGCAGCAGGAAGACGAGGCGCAGCAGCAGCAGTAGCAGCAGCAGGAGGAGCAACACGAGGCACAGCAGCAGCAGCAGCAGCATCAGTACGAGCGTCTGGACATGAGTTCACTTGTGTTGCAAAATTCATAGTCTGTTTTGAATCTTCATCGAACGTTTCTTCAGGTCGAATACATGCAAATGTACAATATTTTATATTGTCGGGTGTAAGGTTTGAAAATTCGGTAAATAAATCTTTAATTCCAATTAGTCTGCTAATTCCTTTGGGAGTTCGTATAATTGCAGGGTCATAATTAAGTTTTTGCGCGTCCCATCCGGAAGTATGAGTTGTTGTTGTATCGCGCTCATACTTAAAAAAACGTAATAATTCATTGATTGAGTCATTTATATAAAATCCTTGCTTTATTGTTCTCAAAATATAATCTTGTTGTTTTTTTGTTTCACTCCTATTCATACTACCAGCCATAGCAGTCGCTAATGTAAATGTAGTGTCTCTACCAGAAAAAACTTTCCCCGCAGTAACAGGGTCACTACATGTTTGTATTGCCATATTATCATCGTAATATTCATTAGTTTTACCTTTAATGATTGGTTTAATAGTACCATTAGTACCATTATAAAACATGCAATATTTTCCATCATTCCAGATTTCATTCGGGTTTTCTCTACCTCCCATATCACATATAATCAAATTACTATTACTATTATTAGCTTGATTTTGTATTTTTAAATGAATAAATAAATGTCCTCTTGACGATTCTGGATTGTTTGGGGTAGGCATTATGTGTTCTACATGTTTACGAAATGTTTCAATACGTATACACATTTCATTAAAAGCGTTTATTTTGTCTGTAAATGTGTGGTGACTATTTTCCAACACACTATTAGCAGCACGTGTATATTGTGTAAACTCTTCGGGAGCAAATTTACTCGAGCCGTTGGCGTCGGTGTATTCAAGGCGGGCATTCGCGGAATAATTTTCATTATACATCTCATATACGCCGGATACACTTACTGAACAGTTTTTTTTGATAAAATCTTCTATTGCCAAGTGTGTAATGCCCGGCACATCAAATAGGTCTGCAGTATTTTTTTCTATTATACTTTTAAGATTAGCGTAGTCACGTATTGTTTGTATAGCTCGTTGAGCATCGTCATCAATAACTATACGTCTTGCTCTATTAACTGATTGGGTGTACAATTCAAATAAATTTACATCTACATGACTATCACCACTCTGTTGAATACTCTCCAATCTACGTTTAATTATACCTTTATGCTGTGTAGATATTGGTTCAAAATTTGCAGAATATTGACTCTCGATTGCTTGAATTACTTGGTCAACCGTCTTTTTACGTTTCCCTAACAATGTATATGTTTTTCCTGAACCCGAGTATCCATAACCGAAAATAACTACAGTTTTTGAGTCGGTAGTTAAAGGTTCCAACGCAGTTTTTATACCCGAGTCATTAAATTTATCAAGATTTGTTTTACTATAATCAAATGTACTTGTGAATGGACCCCATGTGGTGCTTTGGGCTTGACCGTGACTATATGTAACTGTTTTGTCATCTTTAAACTTAAAATTACCATTATTAGTGCCACCACCTTTCATTGCAATGAATGTTCGAATTTTCGTACCAAGGCGTTCATTTATACTTTGAATACCATCACGAACCCTATTATACACGGCATCATCCATTTGTCTTATACTTGGAAGAACATTGGTTAAATCTATCACTTCTTGGCGTAGTTGGGCTTTCGTTGCGTCACTAATAGGCGCAGCATCTATTTGTGAAGGAAGACCGTCTAGTTGTTGTCTAAAGTTACCTATTGCGCGGTCGAGTGATTGTTGGCGTGCCGCGTGTTCATCTGCCTGTTCTCGTTCTCGTTCTTCTCGTCGCTGTGCTTCTGCTTGGTGTAGCAACCGGGTTATTTTGTCGTCAAGTTCTCTTATAGCAGCATTTATACCATTGAATGATTCTGCATTTGGCATACCTTGAATACGAGTTGATATAGTATCTGCTCCTCGGTTTAAATTCGCTTGTTGGTCTTCTCCAAGGTCTCTAGTAATCTTATCTCGAACATGGCCTAAACTTCCAGTTAGGGTCTCTTTTAAAATGGCTAAAGCATCAGCAATCTCGCGTTGTTGAGTTTGCGCTTGAGCTTCTGCCTCTTTTCTTGCATCTTCTGCCCGTTGAGTTGCCTCTTGTGCCTCTTTTCTTGCCGTTTCTGCTGCAGCTTGTTGCTCAGCAAGTTTTTGTTGTGCCTCTTGTTGTGCTCTTGCTGCCGTATTTGCTTTTGATTTGAATGCTGCAGACCTTATTGCACTTACAAATTTTTGTTGTTTAAATTCTTCACTCGCGCGTTCTGCCTCTTCTGCCCGTTCAAGTGCATCTTGTTGTGCTCTTCGTGCCTCTTCTGCTGCTTCTTGTTGCTGGTGAAGTTGTTTTTCAAGTGCTGCTCGTTGGTCTGCAGTAGTATTTCCATTTTCTTTTGCTTGTTTAAGTTGTGTCTCTAATTCTTGTACTCTTTGTCGTACTGCTTCTACCTCGGCGGCCGCCTGTTGTCGTTCCGTTTCTGCCGCTGCTGCCTGTTTTACGGCGGCTTGTTCTGCATTTTGTTGTGTTTTTTGTGCATTATCATTGGCAGCGTCTAGTTCTCTTTGTACTCGTGCAATTTGTGTTTCAAGGTCTGCATTTTGGTTTCCTGTAATACCTACATGTTGTCGTAAATCTGCCAGTTCGGCAGTGAGTCTTTGTTGCTCGATTGCAGCCGCTTCTGCAGCAACTTGTGCATCTTGTGCTTGCTGGTCAAGTTGCTTTCGAAGGGCTACGTTGGCTGCTTGTACCGCTGTTTTGTCGGCCGCAGCCTTTCGTACCGCTTCCTCTAATTGTTGCTTTAAAGTTGCTACCTGTTCTTCAGAAAGCCCTTGTTTTTCAGCTAACTCCTGTTGTAATCGTTTGACTTCAGTATCCGATTCGGCAGCTCGGGCAGTTGCTTCAGTTGCTTCTTGTTGTGCAGCAGTTATTTGAGCTCGTGCCGCAGCTGCCGCATTTCGTTCCGCATCTCGTTCTCTTTCTGCATTTTCAGCCATTCTTAGACGTTCTTGTTCCACTTCAGCTTCTTTTTCAATGACCCTTTGTTGCGCCGTTTCACTTGCAGCTCGTGCCGCTGCTTCCGCAGCTCGTGCCCTTTGTGCCTCATCTGCCGCAGCTCGTGCATCTTGTTGTGCCGTTTCTAACTGAGATTTAAGGCTTTGTATCTGGACCTCAGTTAAAGTTTCAGTATTAGTTAGTTGGTCTTTTAACTCTGCGACATGAGCTTGTGCCTGTCGTTGTGCCCTTTCTACCGCTATTACTCGAGCTTCTGCCGCAGCTCGTGCCGTTGTTGCCTCTTGTTGTGCCGCTGCTACATCAGTTGCTGCCTGTTGTTGTGCCGCTACTGTATCAGCTTTTGCTTGTTTAAGTTGTTGGTCAAGTTGGTGAAGTTGGTTTTGTTGTTCATGGTTTTGTTGTTGTGCTAAGCCCAACTGCTGTCGAAGCGGCGTGAATGCATTTCGTAAACCTTGGTTTTCATCTGTAAGGGCCTCTATACGTTGTCGAGCTTGTTGTAATTCTTGAGTCAGACGTGTATTTATAGCTATATTGTCTTGCAGTCGAGTTCCAAGTTGGGTATTTATATGTTGCAATTGTTGCCATGCATGAAAATTATCAGTCCACCCGCGTATTGCATTTCCCAACTCGCTAGTCAAACGAGTAACTTCTGATTCTAAGTTATCATTACCACTTTTTAACTCATCGACTTCACTTAAAACTTTTGTCAACTCCTTTTGAGATGCTTTATAATTGTATTCCAATATGGCAATTCGCAACATATTTCCTATACCGCGCATTATATCCGGAATGCCTCCTTCTTTGGGTTTCGAATCGGGGTTCGATGCCATTCTAATATATTCTATATTCTATACAATTCCGATTACAATATACAATATAAAAAAAGAAACATTTGAATGTAAATGTAAATTTCAAAGTTATGATTCTGATTCTAAAAGGCTTTTCATGCGTAATCTTCCTCTGTCATTTCGTATTGTTCCACAACTAACGATTTCATCGGCCCAAACTTGGTGGGTTTTTCAATCGTTTCCTTATACTTTTTTTTCTCATCGTCGGGAACGGCAAGTCCGGGAAATATAACCGGAATTTTCGAAGGGTACAACAATTGTTCTAAATTCCGAATCACAATTTCTTTTTTTTCGTTCATCGGCGGATTCACACAATCCACATCCACTTTAGATGCCGATGCCGGACGGTACAATACTTGATGCATTTCAAAATAACTTTGCGGAATCAAAAACGACGGGTACGTTCCCAACGGAACTTTCGTCATGCGTCTCATTCGATTCACCATATCTTCCGCTTTTGCCTCGTCTATGTCGTCGTCACCTTTTTCTTCTTTTCCTTTTTCTTCTTTTCCTTTTTCTACTCCTTCTTCTTTGTCTTCTTTTACTTTTGCTTTTACAGCCTTTTTGATTGTAGCCGTACACGCCACATCATCCGCCTCATTCCTTGATTTCGTAAACCGAATACCCGATTTATCCGTTACGGGCTCGGGAGGGTCAAGCAGTAATCCCAGTAATTTTTTGAATTTACTTTCTTCTTTTTTCTCTTCTTCGGGTTTCTCTTCGGGTTTCTCTTCTTCCTTTTTGGTATCTCCTTCTTTTTTCTCTTCGGGTCCATCACCACCACCCGTCTGTTCGTCCAGCGCATCTTTGATTTTTTCCTTCGTGGTCAGAATCATATTGTCAAACATGTTTTGAATATCGATTTTCTTTTGTAAGCAGCTCGCCTGTGAAAACATGGGAGCATCCTTGACCATTTTATCGGCGTTTTTTTTATACGCGTCGCTTCCTTTGACGGAGTCGTCGTACCCTTTTTTTTCAAGTAATACAAACTGTTGGTTTTTCTTGCCGTTGCTCATATATTTGGTAACCAGTTTTGCGCCTTTCAATTCGTACACGTATATGCGCAACTTGTAATCTTCCAGTTTCAGCCGTTCGCGTTTGATATTGCTTTCAATCTCTCGAATTCCATCGTCCATCTTTCGAATATCTTCGTCCAGTTTTTTTATAACGGCTTTCACGCTCGGAACGCTGCCGCTGCTCGCGCTACTCGTAAACCCATACCCAGTTCTGTCACGTCCCTCCAGTTCATACTTCTTCGCTTTCCATTTATCAAGCATATCTTTACTCACTCGATATAGTTCAAGTTGCGCTGGTGTTGCTGTTGCTCGAAGTGTTTCTATTTTTGCGGCTAGAGCAGCTGTTCCCATTGACGACAACGGGTTCGTATGTCGGAAAATATCGGTTATGATTCGTTTTTGTTCGTCAATAATATCATTGTCCAGTTTTGTAATTCGAGCTTCGACATCTTTTAATTTTTTTTCATTTGTAGCTTTTTCTCGCTCTCTCTCTTTTTTATTATTTTCTTGTTTTGTTTTATCCGACTCCAAACTGGCTATTTTTTGTAAAATCGACTTGACTTCCGAATTTTCTTTTCCATATTGCAACTGATTGATTTCAGAAACGACCTTTTCACGTTCTGCTAGTTTTTCCTTCTCTGCATCTCGAGCCTGGTTATATTCATCTCGAGCTTTTTCAACCGCATCTCGGGCTGCTGTGATTGCGGGTGGTACTGCTGGTATTGCAGCTACTGCAGTTGCATAGTCATTTTTTTTTTGAATCCATTCTTTTTCTGCATCGACTCTTTTCGGTTTGAAATTGGCGTCTATCTCATCTTTTAACTGTTTCGCTTGCGTTTCCTTTTCAAAAACGAGAGTGTCTCCAGCCTCATATTTTTTTTTAATGCCGGCACTTGGTCCGTACGACAGCTCATCCAAATTGTATGTGTCCAAGTAGTAGCTTTGCGCAACAACCACCGGTTTGCCGGCAACGGTGGTTTGAATCCTGTCTTTTTTATTGCCTGTAACAATAATCCGGTTTTTTTGAAACAGCGTATTCACGATAAACACAATGTTATTATTCACCATTTTTATTTTATCATCGGCGGATACCGGACTCTTTGGTGCAAGACGGTCGTCGCCGCCTTTTTTTATAAGCTCCCTCGCAAACTGCATGTACTCTAAAAACATTTTCTTTTCCACAAATACCAGCGCCGGGTTTCCAACCGCGGTTTTGTAGAGTCGAAAATACTTATCAAATATGTACGCCACGTTGTGCGTGTCGGGCAAGTAAATAGATAGTCGTGGAGCGCTGGATGCGCCAAACCCGGACCCTGAAGGCGCAGACGGTATATCCAACATGTAAGGTTTGAAATCAATGTCCTCTTTTTTGGAATAGTTAATTACAGCGTCTTTGAATTTGATTACGAGTTGGGTTTGTTCTATGGCGGCATCTTTGGACGACGATGATGATGACGATGACGATGACGGATACATTTTTTTCTGTTTCTACTTTCTACTTTCTGTTTTTATTTATTTATTTTTTATTTCTTGTTATAATCTTTTACGCGAGTTCAAAAAAGTTATGTTTTTTAAGCAACGCTTCGTTCTTTTCGCGTTCTTTTTGCCGTTTTGCTTTTTCTAAAACTCCGATAGCCCGGTTGATTTCCACATCCGAGACGAACTCCGTGCTTTTTTTAACTTCGCCGGTTTCTTTGTTGCGTTCGCGGATGTGTTGCGGCAGAATGCAGTACTCGCTCTCCTCGTTTGTCAAGTGGTCGGCAATGATGATAAAGCACGCGGTAATAATGAGCGAGTAATAAATGTTGCGCGTGCCCATCCACGCAATTGCAAACACCAAAATCTCCTTTTTCAAAATGTGTTTCAGGTACTCTTCCGTAGATTCGCTCAAGTTAAGCTGCACGTACTTGGACCCCACGTTCATTATGAGCATGACCAACCCTGCAAAAATGGCGCTGTTGTTCAATTCCGAAACGTAACCGTGCACCGACGAAAACGGCGACGCGCTTTCGGGTACAATCGAAATTCCAGGGAGTCCGGCCCCGCCTTCTTTTTCTTTTTCTTTTCCCTTTTGTCTTTGGGTTTTCATGGTATTTGAATGTTTGATTATTATAGGTTTTAATGTTTTAATTTTAATGTTTCGATTATATTAACTGACTAGAAAATAAAACGAGAAACGTACAAAACAAAAGACAACATAAATAAATAAATAAATAAATAAATAAATAAATAAATAAATAGGCAAATGGGTTCAGCTGACGTGTCCCATACGTTACTCATTATATTGGGATTTGTGGGGCTTTTAGTTGCAGCAGCAGTTTCTGTGGGAATAAGAGAAATTGAAAAAAATTGGCCGAAGCATCGATGCAACCCGGGCGTCATGTTGGCCGCTGGGTTTTTCGGATACGACACGCAAGAAAACTTCATGTACTGCATTCAAAACACGCAGTCCGGGTACATGAAGTACTTGATGGTGCCGTTCAACTACATGTTCACCCTGGTTGGAAACGTCGCGAACCAGCTCGTGAAGAACATTCAAAGCATTCGCCAGTTCATTAACAAGTTGAAAGAAAAAATCCTGCGGGCCATTCAGGACGTTATGGGCGTGGTGTTCAACGTCATTATAACGTTTCAAAAAATCATGATAAGCATGCGCGACATGATGAACAAGTTGGTGGGTATTTTTGTAACGGTACTGCACCTCATGTTGGGTTGCATGTGGACCATAAAGAGCATGTGGGACGGTGTAGCCGGAACGCTGGTACGGTCACTTGGAACGGCATAATTTATTAAAACTTAAACCCAAAAAAAAATAAAACTTAATCTTGTCTTGTAAAACAAAACCATAAAACAAAACCATAATTTTAAAACGTTAGAAAAATAAAAATTAAAAATAAATTCAAAGTATAACATAAACTAATCAATGTGTATCCATGTCCGACGATACAACCAAAAGCGATAAAAGCGATGCATCCGCATCACCCATTTCACCAGAAAAGTTGATTCATCGCGTGACAAACATGTACAACAAGGGCGGATTTTCAGAACGGTATGGTACGGACATGATTATCACAAACGCTGTAATTTTAGCGAGTTTGGTGGGTGTCACGTATTTTGTTATGGACGCAAACATGACGCGCGTGAAACAAACGTGGCGAACGCAGCGATGTAAACCGTTCATTATGCCACTAGCGGGATTAATCAACGCACCACAAGACGTGGATAAGTCCGAGTACACGAGTCAAAACTTCAACTTTTGCATTTCGGAAATGTTCAAGGCGGTATTTGACAACGTGGTGTCTATTTTTTACTACATGGTTGCAACTGTGACAAACGTGTTTAAAAAGTCATTGGAAGCGGTTCATCAGTTTCGGCTGTTTTTCAATCGACTCAAAGAACAGTTTATGAAATTTGTTATCCAAACGCTGCAAAGCATTGTGAACTTCATCATCCCGTTTATAAACATTCTCGTAAAGTTGCGGGACATGATGAAAAAAATGGAGGGCATATTCCTTACCATTATTTACGCGTTGGGTGGCGCTTATATGACCTTAAGAAGCTTGTTTGGAAACATACTCACGCTGTGCATCATTATTATTGTGGTACTGCTGGTGATTTTAATCATCATGTGGGTAGTGGTGGCACTAACGTGGTCGATTCCATTTTTAATTCCATTCCATCCGCCCATTCTCGCTGCCGCAATTACATTCACTGTCACCACGCTGGTCATCCTGATTCTTTTTACAATTGTTGCCGTGTTTTGCGGGATGGTGTTTAAAACAAACACATCGGTACCCAAACCCAAAGGAAATGCGCAATCAAAAATGAGCGAGCACCAAAATGCTTAGCTGCGGTTTTTATATTTTATTCGCTTGCCTTGAATCCGTTACTAGTAATGTACGAATAAATGCCGTCGCGTTCCGCAAAACATGCGTTATGATACTTTTTTCCATTGCAGCCCGTGACTTCCAACATCTCGGGCGGACACGTGAGGGTGTAATTGGCCGCTTTTTTGATGCACACGTCAAACGGCGGAGTGGTGTCTTTGTTTTCAACCAGCGCCTTTCTGTCTGCGTTTCTAAATTTGTCCAGCGACAGCATTGACTTGATTCCGCCCGTAAACTCGTCCCATGTGTCAACGCATTCGTCGTCCTCATAACTTTTTTCAGCGGTTTCCCAGTTGGACATCATGCCTTCGCACGCCGGATTTACTACCGTGTGTTCAACCGCGGCAAGCACGAACAAAAACAATCCGATGCAAAGTAAAAGGTAAATTCGATTGACCACCATAACTATAATTGTATAAATTGTAAAAATTGTAAACTGTAAACAATAATCAAGCCTTCATATTATTGTTTTCGATTTTTTTTTTGGTAATATGTGGATTTGGTATTTGGGTCCGCGTATTTACCCCGCGTTATGCTGATTCAAGTACGACGCTTTAATCTTCATCATGGTTTCGCGGTCGGGTGGCTGAAGCGCCTTTCCCGCTTCCCCGCCAAACACATTGGGATACTTGGACGTGACGTACGGGTCGTTGTCTCCTGCCTGGTCAATTAGACGGGTAATTTCGCTTATTTGTTGCGGCGAAATCACGCTGTCGTACCGGCTGGAAGCGGCCGACGCTTTGGCATTGATGCTGTGCAATCGAAACGCGCCCATGCCGGGGCCGTCCCCGGGTCCCATTCCGTCGTCGTATTTTTCGCCGCCGTCGGCCACATCAATTCCGGCAACGTGGGATGTGCTGGGACACAAGCCGCCTTGCAAATTCGTTGGACTGGGACGAATGTTGTAAACGGACTCGCCTTGCGCGTTGATAGAGTGCTGTAAAAACAAAATGGGGCACTTGATGCCCTGACTTCGCAGCCATTCAATGAATTCAATGTACTCTTCTAAATTGTCGAAGCGGATAGGGTTGACGCCCGGGATTGTGGCAAGATTCGTGTTGTGCAAATAAAGCGTGGTCCCTTTTTGGATAAGCAAATTCGGGCACCGTTTTTTTGAACCACCGTCATCGGGTATACCTGAAGCGCTTGAAGCGCCTGAAGTGCTTGTGATTGAAGCGCCCGATTCAAATCCTTCCCGAGCCCGAACATTCAGTCGTCCGCTTCCGGTAACATATGCACCAACTAAAAACACGATAAAAATGAAAAAAAGTTTTACATTATCGCTCAAGTTGTTCAACATTCTATCTATCTTGCTTGCTAATTCTAACTCTTATTATCTTATTATACTATGTTAAATTTTAATTTTTTAAATTTGAATTTAAAAAATTAAAAACAAACTAACGCTAACAAACAACAGAATATTCTAAAATCGTCGAACGCGTCGAATCGCGGTATAGGACGCATTGTGCTCGTCGCCTCCTGCACTGGTGTCGTTGTAGTTTTTGTTCACGGCCTGCTGTTTGCGAAACGCAATGTAGTTGGAACTGTCGTACACGTACTTGGGGTTGCAACTCGCGGATTGGATGTTCGTGCCGTCATCTTGTGCACGAACACGGCCCGCAGATGTTTTCCAAGCGCCCGCAATGCTTTGCTTCACGCCGTTGACCTGGTTGGGTCCGCCGGACGAGTAGTTCATGCGAGCCAAGTAGTCGCCGGCATTATTCACCGCTCGAAACGGGGTAATTGCGCGTTTGTACGTGTTGATGCTGGGTTTCACGTTGACGTTGCTCCAAGCTCGGCGAAGCGTGAACCGAAGCGTTTCGCCCTCAGAGCTTTTATTCAGGGCTCCATTATAATAAGTTGCCATATTGATTTGATTTGATTGGTTGATTGAATGTTTGCTTATATTGTATACATGTACAAAAAAAATAAAACGGGCTTACAAAACTCCAAAACTCTAAAAAAATGTAAATCCAAAAAAAATAACTTCACCCCTGAAACCTGCATATGGGACACGTCTGATGACTAGTTAGCCAGTTTGAAATACATGCGGTATGAAACTTGTGACCGCACACGAGCATGGACCATGCCAATGATGACTGCGACGCTCCTTCTAAACAAATGCAGCAGCATTCATGTTCGTATTCAGAAGGGGGGTGGTCGCAATGTTGAGCTCGAAACTGAATAGGTATCATTGCTACATGACGTGCTACGTGATGACGTGGATGCGGATGTGGATGCAGAGGCGGCGTTCCAATTCTACAACAGTAAATAGAAATCAACAAGCCCACTGAAAAAATTCCAGATACCGTGTAAATTAGCGTTAGTCCTAAAATGTGTATTTTAAAAATCGTTTCGCCTGCTGTACACGTGTTTATAAATTCGAACCGGGGAGGGAATGTGAATATAAAGTACCCAACTTTTAACACCAGTTCAACAACTGAAAAAACAAGTCTTGATTTAGGCAGCAGTGCCATTTTCCACGCTTGAAACTCGTGCGCCGTATAAAATGATGTGCCGTACCGTTTATAATGGCAGTACTCGTATCGTGCGCTGTTAGCGGTGGATATGGCCATGGTTACCAGCATCGACATGTAATAAAAATAAAAACTTGACCCTGTGCACCAAGTTAGCGTGTTTGCGTACACAATACCCCCCAGTAGTTTCAAACCCACATACATTTTCGAAAATAACCGAGTGTCGTTATATACAAACGGTACAAGTTGCAGTTGCGGTTGCGGTTGCGGTTGCGGTTGCGGTTGCGGTTCCAAGGTCATATTTTCACTCGCTTCAAATATATAGTCCACTGCGTAGTCCATACTTCATATCATAATACCAATATACATTCGTCATGAATTTGTATTTATTTCATTTGAACATAGAATAGATAAATGTTTCAAATAACATTCAATAAGGTGAAACCGAATGCTGTAAAACCGACTTTCATTCGTAGAATTGATTTGAACTGTGTTGTTGCAAGCGTAAAATCCGGACAACAATGGCAAACACGGAACCGGGTCACTGTTGTGAAAATAATGGGTGGCTGCATGAACCGCGTGTTTCTCGACCAGACGGTTATACAGGACTGAAAAGTCCCAGTTTCCTACTTTCGGGCTTCCGAAGGTAACATTGGACACGCGCAACCCCAAACCGTTCAACCCGTACAACAAACAAGGGGTTGCTAAAATAGACATTGCGCCACCCAGGCTGTGTCCCGTGAGAGTGACTTGGTGTATGGGTGACTTTTCATCCCGGAGATGCCGCTGCACTACGTCGAACAGCGCGTACTTGATTACGCCGTACATTTCATGAAACCCCGAATGCACCATTGGAACGCCGGACTTTGTTTTTGATTCTCGCTCTTCGTGCAAGTACAGCGGAGTGTAACAAATGTCGGTACACTTGTCCTTGTCCACGCGCACGTCAGTTAAAACGTCTCTCACCGTTTTGGTTCCGCGAAACGCAATAATGAGCTCGCCTTCACAGTCGCCTTCGCAGTCGCGTCGCATTGTTGCGTAAACAAACTGTGTGTCTGTGTCCCCAATATTGTAGTCACTACAAGAAAACACTTCAAACGGGGATACAAAATGCTGCTTAATTTCTTCCCAAACGGGGGCCCATTCTTCACACGCCGACGGCCAAAGCGAGCGTGTTGTGTTTAAAAATTTGATGTCCGCTTCAGATTGATACGCCAAAAACGAGAGAAATATCGCACGTATACTTTCACTATGTAATTTCGAATTCGTACTGAATGGTTTCATGGTTTTCATTTCCATTGGTGTGTATGTTATGTACTTGTATATTTATATTTATTTTAATTCTTGTTCTTCTTTTGGCGTTGTAGACTCTGGTTGGATAGTAAAATTCATACTGTTGAGAATATCCAGTTTGGCAATCGTTTTGTCCAAGTCACTTTTTCCAGTCCCGTGAAACAAGTAGTCCATTTTGGGCGACACTTCATTTTTTTTGATTTCGCGATAAACTGCGTCTATTTTTTGAACCACGTTGTTTATTTTGTCTTTGTAATCGGGTAAAATGATGTCTTGGCGCGTTGCGTACGGCTGTGTAAGCAAAGACACTGCAAAGTACAGCAAGTATCGGCGTTTTTTTTTAACTGCCAAAGTGAACCGAATGCAGTACAGTTTAAACAAGCACTCCACTATTTTTGAGGTTAGTTTTTTATCGGTTGACGCTGGTATTAAAGACGTTGGGATTAAAGACGCTTGCTTGTTTACGATTTGCCAAACAATCCAAATGGGGTCCATTTGCAGCTTGTCGTCTACAGGAACGTTTGCGCGGCGTTCGCACCGGCACGCAACTTTTTTATTCCTACAAATCGCATTGAACTCCATAATCCATTCCAGCCAGTAACACGCAAAGTGCGAACTACTGCCCGCCTCGTTTGACAAGTGAAACGCAAACTCGTTGAGCGCAATGAACAATTCGGGCGGGTCGCCTTTTATGAATACTCCTTCCAAGTAGTTCACGTGCGGCGCCTTCAACTTTTCGGACATGGTTGTAATGTCGTACTCTTCGGTTTTGCACACTTTAATGTTTTCGTACTGGTGCAGCTTGTTCGAGTAGCACAAAACCGAAACCATTTCGGCAAAGAGCGACCGAATTTTGGGATTGTTTCGCATTCGCAGCTCATTTCCCGTGTACCCGTTTACCATAACGCTTTTAAACGTTTCGTATCGCAAGTGAATGTAGGTAGGCAGTCGCGGGTTCGCCAAGTGCACGTACTTGCCCATGAAGTTCAGCAACGTTTCCCACAGTTCAATGAATTTTCCGGCGCAAATGAGTTCCGCCGACCAGTTGCAAGCGGGTTCAATTCGAGAGTTCGCCAACGATTTCAAAAGCGCCTTTGTAACATCGCTTAACTTGTATTTTGAAAATGTGATTCCGCGAAACTCGCTTTCGCTGCGAATGTCGTTGATTTCAGGAAATCCAATTTTCGAACCGCCACTCTCCATTCGGGTTATTTTATTTATTTTATTTATTATTGTAATAATTGTAATTATTGTAATAATTAAAATAATTACTAACCTCTGCCGCAATTGCAACACATGGTTTTTATAAAGTCGCTAGTGCACGTGGTGCGACTGGTTGGAAGGGCGCATTTAATATATACGTACGACGTATCGTTTGCAATACGGTAGTCTTCAAACGAACTTAACGAATCCGTGGAGTATTTGAAGTTTTTAGCGCCTGGCGTAGAGTCGGTTGTGGACGCGGATGTGTCGGAGAATGATGAATCGGATAGGGAGAGTGTTAACACCGTTGATGCGGGTTGACGACTTAACGGGTTTATGTTTGGGCTTTTTGAAGGATTCATATGATTTTTATGATTTTTATGATTTTTATGATTTTATTTTATGAGTTATGATTTTAGTTTTATGATTTTATTTTATGAATAAATAATAAAGTAATAAAATTAAAAATTAAACTAAAATAAATTAAAATAAATGCAAGCTTTACGAGACACTCTGACGGCCGGTACAACGGGAAAATGGTACATACTGTTTGCGCTCATGGTTGTGATTTACTTATTGGTTTGGATAAATCGAAACTTTGCGCCGAAACACAACAGTATAGAGGGCTTTGCAAACAAGCAAACCAAACAGTTTGAAACAAAAACGGGTAGCGCGATTTACGACGATTTTTATGCTGATGTGTACGACGAACTGTTTTTTCAACCCAATAAGCTGGATTACGAAGTGTCCTCTGTTATCAAAGAAGCGGACTTGGCGCCCAACGGAACGCGCGTTTTAGATATCGGCAGCGGCCGCGGACATTTTGTTGACAAAATGAAGCAAGACGGCTACTCCGCCATGGGACTGGAAAAGTCCAAAGCAATGATAGACGTAAGCAAGCGCATTCATCCTGAAAGCGAAATCAAACATGGAGATGCCATGGACCCAATGGCATTTCCACCCGAAAATTTTACGGTAATTACGTGCTTAACGTTTACCGTGTACTACATGCCAGACAAGCGCCAGTTTTTTGACAACTGCTTCCAGTGGTTGTCGCCGGGTGGCCACTTAGTGGTGCATTTGATAGACCGTGAAAAGTTCGACCCCATGGTTCCCGCCGGAAAACCGTTTTTTCTTATTTCTCCGCAGAGCCAAGCAAAAAAACGTATCACTGGCACATCTGTAAAGTTCGAAACGTTTCAGTACAAGTCCGACTTCAATCTTAAAACTGATAATGACGGGGTTCTGACGGAAACGTTTACGGACGACGCAACCGGTAAAGTCAGGCAAAACATTCACAAGTACGACATGCCGCACCACAAAGCCATTGTTAAAATTGCAAAAGAAACGGGGTTCATTGTCAGCGCGCACGTCGATTTGGTACACTCCATGAACGAGTACCAGTACTTGTACTTTTTCAAACGCCCCAACTGATTGGCCTGCTGATTACGAGTACATCTTACTGTTCTCCACATTGCGCGTGACCTCTTTAATGAACTTGTCGGTATCCAGAAGTTCATCAATGTTTTCTTCCCATCCCATGCGGTACTTGAACAAGAATCCCACCAGTCCCGCCATGGTAATGTGTTTACTTTGAATGTACTTGTAGAACGCCTCAAAGCTCTTGTCCACCACGTCCTGACTTTCTCCCGTTTTCTGCATCATGTCCACGAACAAATTGTGCACGTCGGTTTTTTTCGGATAGTTCATGTGAATAATCATGTCGGTACGACCTTGACGCAGCAACGCATGGTCCAAGTTCTCGGGGTGGTTGGTGGTAATGAACGAAATAAGCCCTTTCCGGTAGCACACGCCGTCCAACAAGTTGAGCAAGTTGCTGAACGTGAAAAACTTGTTGTCCTGGGTGCCCGTGCGCTTTTCAAACAAGCAGTCAATGTCTTCAATCAGCAGCAGGGACTTTTCCGGAATGTCGCGAAACGCAATCAGCGCAACGCTGTTATCAATGTCATGGTTTATCGAAAAAATGCACAAGTTGTACCCGATTTCTTTGCACAGCGCCTTTACAATACTTGTTTTGCCGCTTCCCGGAATTCCGGTGAGCAAGTAGTTTTTCTTGTACGGGATTCCGAACTCGTCGTACTCTTTTTCATTGGCGATAAAATCCACAATGTCCTTACGAATGCGCGACTTGGCTTTGGCGTCAAAGTACACGGTTTTCAACGTGCGCGACGGAATTTTATTGTATCGAATCCACTCACCGTACTTGTTCATGATAAAAATGTGTAGCTTTGTGTCGTCCTTCTCGTTCAGTTCGCCGTACCTGTCCGCTTCCACATAAAAATCGTGAAAATCCTTGCATGACGACGACACAATCTTGAGGGACTCGTATTTTTCAGCGGCGTCTTGCGTACCCACGATTGCTGACTCTTGCGTGTATGTGACCGTTAAAACCACACCCGGCTTATACTCGTACCTGTATGCACCGTAACCAAGTATCATGTACGCGCTGTCGCCTCCGTCGTACTTGTAGGGTCGACGTACTACTTTGAATGGGATGGTCTTGGGCTCTTGAGGGACGTTCAACGGGGTCACGCGTTCAATGGTATTGTACATGAACGACAGAATTTGTGCAATTACGCACGACGACTCCACAAAATATTCGTAATGCCCGGTTGGAAGCACTGCAAAATTTATTTTAATTTTTATTTTTTCATCGGTTTCAACGGTTTCAACGGGTTCAACGGGTTCAACGGGTTCAACGGTTTCAACCGCTTTTGTATCTGCATTTAATTCACTTAATTTAGATGCGTCCATTGTCGGTTGCATATATAATATAATACATACATACATAACACACTCATGTATTTAAGTGCGTTATGTATATTATTTTGACACCGCTCACTACAGTGCAGTTGGTTCTACGGTAGACTCTCCTAGTTCGTCAGCAGCATCAGCCGCAAACAATTTGTTTACGCCATAAAACAAATCCACAGGAGGCACGGCGTTGGAAATATAGTGAAGCACGTCGGAAAATGTTACTTTAGGCGACGAACCATGCTCAGCTTTTGTTTGTTCTGTTTGAGAAGAATGAAACGTTTTTCTTGCACAGTATACGTCTTTGTGCAGCCCATATAAAATAGCTTTTATGTACTTGCTTCCACATACCGCGTGCGTCACGGTTTTCATTATGAAAACGTCCACGTATTTGGAATACACGTATTTGGCATATTCCAAAACGCGCGTATTGAATTTGTTGAATGCATCTGCATCTTCAGGAAAAAGTGCCAAGTGCTGTTTGAGCTCCTTTGACCGTTTCAGACTGCAGTACATGAAAAACATGCGAGCTTGAGCATCCATCGGCGTTTTTTTTGCGGTTTCGTATGCGGGATTCCTCAATTTGAAACTCCAACCGGTGTGCTGCGACCCGTGAAAAACTACTCCCATCACGCGATATGGAGTTGTTCCGATAGGGTTTGCATACTTCATGTACAGTGACGAAAAATTGCAGTCGTGTGCATAATTTCTAGGCACGTAAAAACCAGCACCCTTCCAGTCCACTGCATTTCGAGGATGACGTGTAACAGTAAGCGTTTCGTTGTTGACAGTGTATGCCGCAATGTAGTAAAGTCGCGGTTCAATAATGGGTGCAATCATCGGGTTTTTTGGATGTTGCAATACGAGACTGTACGCATACTTCGGGTTCAACGTTGTTAGGTCGATTTTGTTTGCCAAAATCGCTTCCAAAAACAAGTGACGGAATGTTATTGGGACCGACGTTTCCGTGGTAGGGGCCGGAACAAACACACCCGCTCCAACCACACCCTTTGTTGAAATCTCCCATCCGGACAATGTCAGCGCGTCCAATGGCGTCGTGCTTGTTGTTGATCCTGGAATAGGAATTGGAACATTAGATGCCGCGGCGCGAAACAAGTGAAACATGGTGCCTTCAACAAATTCTTCTACATGAGAAAACGTCTTTGAAAAGTCAGAGGGGGATAGCAAGTTCAATGCTTCTAAGTCAGCGCCGTCATTGCATCGCAGCGTTTTTGGCGGCGAGTAAGAGACAATTTTTCCATCTTTGTCCAGAACTAATGACCGAAATAGACCGCGTCCTTGAATGTCTGCGTCTAAACATGCTGGTGACGATGAAGAGACCGATGCCGAGACACACGCAGACACGTGTTCACTAACGTACAATGCGTCCGCAGAATACATGGGATGAAATACGTTCTTCGTGTATTTTAACACGTAATAAAACCCGGTCGGAGTCTTCCACTTTTTCATGGTCATACTTAGAGTGTTCAACAGCGTTGCTGTTTCCGGATGTTTATCATCAAAGCCATTTTTACGCAACATTCCAAACAACCGCTGAATGTCGCTACTATAACACAACTTATAGTCGGTGCTGTACCCGATTTCATTAGTAGTGGGCATTATTTTTTGACGTAAGACAATATTCGTATTGTTTATATTAAATAATATACGCGCAACCTTTAATATGTTTACATACAATATACAACACAGTAACAACAACACAGTAATCAGCCAGCCACAATCACAATGACCAGTATCGAGATAGAATTTATCAAAACATCTACGTACGTGAATAAAAAAACGTCAGAGTTTGAAAAAAAACTGGGTGCAATGCGTGATATGCATGACTCATGCAAGTTAGGTGTTTCTGAAGATGACAACGCGTTGTATATCGATAAACCCTCTATATTTCAAGGCGTGTCTAGGTGGTTCTACGGACAAAACCGAGCAGTAATAACGCAATACCTCTACAAAGAACTTATGGAAAGCGACGGTCTCCTTTCACTGGTTAAAACGTTACGTGACAAGTGTGCCGAGTTGTTCATGTACTGTCCTACGAGTCACTCAAAATACACGTCTGTGCATTACTATAACACACTGTCCATATCCAATGACACGCGCAGCATATTCAAATCACTGTGCGTTCAAAACATCGAGCTACTAAACGTGGTCGCACACGGACTTGGTAAACTATACGTAACGTACGAAATTCAGAACCCGGACCGCGATAGCGATGGCGATGCGATTCATGTGCCATATTTTTATGACCCTGCGCGTAAATATAGCTTAACCGAACGAGTGATTAAATACATTCAAGAAATGCAAAAGAGAGTAAAATTTGAACGCATAATGTTGGAAAGCGTATTAGATAAATTCAATACGCTAGAAGCCATCCCACCCACCTAGCCTGTTAGCAGTTCTTAGTTAGGTCATAAGTTTATATATTATTTTCTCATATTATAAATATAAGACATAACTAATTATTATGAATATAAGCATTCCATGTTTATTAAGTTTGGACTTCTTGGGTGAGAGTCCATCTGTGGTATTTCACCCTACCGCGAACCCGCCGCTTATGGCGACTTTCACCAGAACTATCGTCAAATTGTGGCTACTGTCCCCTGACAACTCGCGTGCTACTTGTGTGAATACTATTGATATGTTTTACGGAATTCAATCCGTATTGTTTCACCCTACGGTAAACCCGCCGCTTCTGGTAATCAGCACTAACTTTGATGTGCAACTGTGGCAACTGTCCCCCGACAATTCGTCCGTGATTTCTTTAGAGATAATTCAAACACCACACAATGATTTTCAATCTATCGCGTTTCACCCTACAGCGAACCCTCCGATTCTAGCAACTGGTCGTGACGGAGAAGTGACATTGTGGCATCTATTATTATCAGTCGACGATTTGAAGCGAACAGGTGCGGACAGCCGGTTTACGCAGTGGCCTTTCAGCTGCGTGAGGCGATTCGCAGATACTCTGTTTGTGCGGAGGCGGAAAATCAAGCATGGTCCGAATTCGGTTTACCGTATGGCGTTTCACCCTACAGCGAACCCGCCGCTTCTGGCGACTTGCAGCGAGGATATCGTCACATTGTGGCTGCTGTCCCCCGGCAAAAAATCGCATGTGACAATTGATTTAGGTGCTGGTGCTGATAAACCTGTTAAATGTTTGGAGTTTCACCCTACGGCTGACCCACCGATCATGGTGACCAGTTTTCATGACCATACCGTGAAGCTGTGGCAGCTGTCTCCCGACAACACGAGTGCTACTTGTGTGGTGATTCTGGATGGTTACCATGACTCCGTCTCGTTTCACCCTACTGCGAACCCACCGATTCTGGCAACCGGTAGCGAACGGTCCGTCAAGCTGTGGCAACTGTCTCCCGACAACACGAGTGCTACTTGTGTGGCGACTCTGGATAGTAGCAATAGAGGGCACTACAGAGCTGTTAAATGTGTTGCGTTTCACCCTACAGCGCCCCTTTTGGGAACCGGCGGCGATGATGGCGCCGTCAAGATCTGGGACTGTCGTCAGTTGACTACCCGGGGGCAACTTGCGACAGCGTCGCGAGGGTTTGGCGCAATGTCAAGACTTCTCTCCCAAAGACTGGGTCATGACCCATCAGTACATCACACACTTGCATTTAAAAAAAACCTTTTGAAGGGTATACTTACTAACACCACAAGAAAATCGTTAGCGCGTATGCTTCAATCCACCGATATAGCGAACTGGATGAAACAATATTTCTCCCATGGCGCACGTGCGCCCGGCATACCCGGCATCATGCGGATGAGTAGTAAACTTGCGGTTCCGCAATTTCCTTTGCAGACTAAGCAGGTGCTGGCATTAAAAAATGGCGAAAGCCCAAAAAAAACTGGGTCTAAAAGCCCTAAGGGTTCTAAAAGCCCTAAGGGTTCTAAAAGCCCAAAAAGCCCAAATGGCAGTAACGGTGGTTCGAGGCGGAGAAAAATAAAATCAAAAACTGTAAAAAATAAAAAATAAAAAATATATTTTAATGTAAGTTATATGTAAGTTATAAGCTTTATTATTGTTTATTTTGTTCACATTTAATTATTTATAGTCCAACTTTGCCCCCAATTTGCCTTTATCTTATACAAATCTAAATTGGGATAATATTCCACAATCCGCATAGTTCCTGTGTTGTAATAATCAGTTGGTCCGGTATATTGCCAGCCATCATAGTTGTCTAACAGTACATTATTTTTGTCATTTTTGAACATGATATCTTCAAATTCAACAATTTTTTTTTTGAATGTAATATCAACTGGTTTATTGGTTTTTATGCTATGTAAAAAAGAACGGTGTTCATTAATCCAAGACTGACTGTAAAATCCGATATTATTTGAAAACTTTTTGTTTATTCGGATGCTTGTCATGTTTTCAATTTTTACCTTTTCAATGATATCAAAAAATCGATTCCCTATTTTACATGTGTCGTGTAAATATAAATACTTATTTCCAACATCATTTGAATAAAGTTCGCTTAATGCTATGAATGATGTAAAATCCAATGAGTTGAAGTTGCATTTTATGTATGTAAAATTTTCAGCTTTATCAAATTCATAGTCCGGTAACTCATAACACCCGCCAATAAAAACAATAATTTCATATTGTTTATATCGCAGGTCGTTTTTGATGCTGTCAACCAAATGGGTCAATGCTTTTTCTGAAGTTAGGTTAGTGTTTATGACAATTGAGAGATTGTTGCTATGCATTTTACAATTACATTATATATACACCACACTATAAATTTATTACTAAAAAACAATATTTTCATCAATCCATTTTTTTATGGACGTGTTTACCGGAAATAAAATTTGATTTACGCCGTTGATGTAATGCAAATAATCTTCTTGTGAACCATCGCTTCCGGATGTTGGGTCGGACCCGTGCCCATGTCCTAACATTAAAAGCACGTTATGTATTACAACCAAATCACGTTTTGAGTATTTGTCAACAATTTTACAAAATACAGCATCAATACTGTTACTGCTGCTGCTGCTGCCGCCGCTGCCGCCACTGTTACTTCCACTTTCGCTTGGTACTGTGCTAGACCCCGAACCCGAACTTATAATGTCCATTGTAGCTGCTGAACCAGCACTGCCGCCGTGAGTATACTCCAATCGATTCACTGCAATTTGTTTGTACATGTTCAGCGTGTGCAAAATGTGTGGTCGATTCGTGTTGGTGTATGTACGAATCAACTTTTCCAAACCTTTTGCCGCATTGGATACCAGTAGCGAATATAAATCGGGCATTTCCGTTGACAAGAACGCATAATATTTATTGAATCGCGTAAACACGTTGAACAAGTAGCACAAGTCGTCTTGGGTGTCGCTGTTGTACCACCGGGCCATAGACTGGGTGTAATCCGGCGGTTGAATGATGAGCATGTTGCCTTTAATTGCCAGCTTAGTACCCACCGGATAAAACGACAAAAATCCTACTTGTAAAATGGCGTGTAGCGGTTCTAAAATGGTTTCAAACCGTTCTTTTGACCGTTTTTTATTATTTCCGGTAATTGAATACAACATTTTCAATGCGTTGGCCATGAGTTCTAAATCACTTATGTCAATTCGAGACGTTAGACGTAATATTTTGTACAAGTTGTTTAATGTTTAATGTCTATATTGGATTGTGTTTATATTTTTTATGTTTTTTATTGAAAACAAAACATAAAAAATGTTTTTTTTATGTTTTTAATTTTTTTTCATTTTTACATTTTCGATTTTTACATTTTTGATGTTTACTTTTTCGATTTTTACTTTTTCAATTTTTACTTTTTCGATTTTTACTTTTTCGATTTGATTTTTTTCCTTTTGATTTTTTTCAATATTATTTACTTACTTCTCTTACCTCTTACATTCTTACCTCACAACTCACCATTGATAAACATTGACATGATGGTCGGGGTTGATGTGTCAAATCCAGCCAAGTTAAGCGTGTTTTTGTCTTTCGGGTCCGCAATTGTCAAACAGTTGCTCGTCATTCCAACCACAATGAGTTTGGCGTCAATTCCCATGACCGCCCGGTACTGTTCAAGTGCTACTTGAGGATGAACCGTTGGTGCGTATGTTTCGGAATCGGTGTAGACAATGAATGCGTCGATTGGAATGCGGTGCTCAATAGCGTGTTTCATTGGCATGGCACAATCGGTCCCCCCAAATGGGCCATTCGTTCCGCGGATTGCATCATCCAATGTGAGTCGTGGGGTTGTGAATACGTCCTTGACATTTTTGAACGTGGTTGTGAACGAGTAAACGTGGGTGTTGTCTCCAATTCGACCATTCTCATCGCGCTCAGCAAGAACAGTCGCCATGGCCATTGCAACCGACCCTTCACGACATGTTACGCTAGTTGACCCTGCGCAAAACGCCATCGTCATACTTCCAGACACGTCGAGTGCAACCATGATGCGTTTTCCAGTGCGAGGAATGTTTCCAAACGCCATCACAAATGCATTTGAAAGAGCAGTTACGATGTAACTGTCTACTGGCCACGTCATGGAACCTAACTCTCCTGCACCCTTTGAGTACACTTTCATGGCAACTAGTATTGCAAACGGATGCAACTTGGAATCGCGGATTTGTTTCTCATTCCCAAGCATCGAAATGATTTCTTGCCGACGACTTGCAGCTACGCCTATATTTGAAAGCTTACCCAGATTTCGAATGAGTGCGGTCATGCCCATGTCTTTCAACAAATGGGTCCATATTGCAGGACTTGACATGAGATGCGTTGGCAAATGTTCGCGTTGAACACGGCGCACGTTTGTCATAGTAGCAATTGCTGCATTTGGCGTGATTTTTTCGGTTGAAAGCTGTATCAATGCTTTAAGAAACCTGGCGACAGAAACAACCGGGGACTCTTGAACTTTATCTCCACACGTTTCGGCTTGTGGGGCGGTTACGGTTGCGGTTACGGTTGTTGTGGCAGATGATAGTTCTGGCGCTGATGGAGCGGAAACTTCACGAGCAAAGATGACAAACTTTGTAAAATCAGTGAGTGATGACTGCGGTGAATATTTGGTTATAACACTTGGGATGGTTTCATTGTGAGAAATAGTGAAAGGTATTGAACCAAACTCGGAAATCTCTGTTGCAGGCAACCGAAACTCCATGTACTTTCCAGCGCCGATGCTGGCCAATACTTCAGACAGCTTGGAAAATGGTTCGTTGGTTGCAAGCGGTAGTGTAACCATTTCTCCTGCCAAGTCACCTGTCAGTAGTCGGATGTTCAACTTTACCACAACTGGTGTTGGTGTTGGTGTTGGCGTTGGTGTTGGTGCGGGTACTGCTTCTTTCGGCGTCGGTATAGCCACTGGTTTAGGGTCTGACTTTAGAACAGTCTGTGGTGGAGTTTCAATCCTTTGTAAGCGACTCAGAAATTCGGTGCGCGCATTGGATGCCGGTATGATTTGTCCCGTTTTGGTAGTTCGTTCCGGCCTGTCTTCTTTCATGAACCACTCCAATACCATTCGAGCCCCATCGTCGTGCATTGCACCTGGGTTGATGTGCAACAGAGAAATGATGTCCTTGTGGGTCCATCCTTCACGGTTCTTGTATTTGGTAAGTAGAACTACCAGTTCTGGTCCAGTTCGACTGGTGTAAAGCTTTGTGAATGCCGTTCGAACACCTGCACCCATACCTTTTCCAGGGTTTTTCTTATCTTGTGACAGGTCGCGAATGTACTTGAGAAGCATGAACCAGTGGGTTGGAATACGGCACACGTCTTGAATTGCCGCCAGTGCATCGCGTTTACATTCAGTGTCTTCTGAAAACACGACAACAGCAGCAAGTGACAGCATGGTCATTTCCTGTTTAGCAGCACGGCCTTTTACAGAAACGTCCACAATGTCCGCAATAAGGTGTTTGCACGTGACTGGATTTTCCACTGCCGCGAGAATGCACCTGGAAACACACGTTGAGATTTGACCGCCCGTCTGGTAATAGTTTCCGTGTTCGGACTTGCTTCCAATAATGAGGTACCGCATCCATTCTTGTTCAAGTGGAAGTGAAAACGAGAACCCTCCGGCGTTGTTTGCCACTTGTCCGGGAAGACCAATCGTTTGCGGGATTTTTGCACGGGCTTCAAGTGTTTGATTTTTTTGGGCAGACATTGCCTTTACAACCGTCGATTTTGACTTTGAAGACGTTGATTTATTTCCTGGCATTGTAATCTATATGTCGTTATTGTTTTTCTCTATCGATGTAATGTCATATATATGACAGTCAACATCTTTATATCAATTTTTTTAATAAATGTTCGTATTTTTAAAATAAAAAATAGAACTTAAACTCATTGTATGCAGGTATAATAACGCATGCATATCGGTTTCAAAAAAATGACAGCTTGTAATCGAAACGGTGACAATGTCCACGACAATGATATTATTGTAAACCAAATTGTATCAAATGTTACAAACTATTTAAAAAATAAGAGCACTCCATATATTACTGTGGATGGAACAAACGTAACAAGTATAAATATGAAGAAAGGCGATGTCGACATTGACACAAATGGTATAATACAAATTGAAACCATTCACGTAAATATGACAGTGAAATGCATTGCCGACTTGTTACGCATTTGCGAAACATACGAACTTGCAGAAAACGTCCAGTACAATATTGACATGAAAGCGCTGCATAAAATATACCCGCACTTATGCGAACTAAACAATATGATTGGCATGAATGCAATCAAGCAAACCATAATTGACCAAATTATGTATTTTGTTCAGCGACTGCATTTAACACCCGCCGTAGAGAATACGGTCACTGACCCCCTCCCTCCCGTTCACATTACAAATTTCAAAGCAAAACGGAAACATATGTCTCCGGCACCAATGTCGAGCACTCCTGCGGTACCAGCAACACCCGAAACTACGACCAACGGTAAACCACTCTTTACATTTGGCAGCAGCACTCATTCTAATACAACTTCTAATTCTACCAACCGACACGGCTCAAATGAAGAACCGCTTTCTGCGCTGTTTTCATTTTTTGTTTCGGATACAGTTAAAGAAAAACCAGATGAAAAAACAACCAACCCCGACCCTAAAAAGGCATCGGCACCATCGTCGTCTTCTAATATTTTCAAATTCCCAGCAAATGCAATTTTTGCGCCGGCCTTCTTGGGCCCTCAACCCAGTCTTTTTTCAGCAGCGTCGAGTTCTCGGTCACCTTCTTCAAAGAAAGAGATGTCTGAAACAGGGGACTACATGCACACCGTGCTCTACGGGCCACCCGGCACGGGTAAAACGGAAGTTGCCAAAATCCTTGGCAACATTTTTTGCAACTTGGGGGTTCTGAAATCAAATACTTTTAAAAAAGTAACTCGGTCTGATTTGGTTGCAGGCTACTTGGGTCAAACCGCAATTAAAACACGCGAAGTCATTGATGCTGCGATTGGTGGCGTACTCTTTATTGACGAAGCATACGCATTAGGTAATACCGAAAAACGCGACAGCTTTTCAAAGGAGTGCATTGACACGTTGTGTGAAGCCTTGAGTGACCACAAACATGAGCTCATGGTGATTATTGCCGGCTACGAAAAAGAGCTAAATGATTGTTTTTTCAGTTACAATGAAGGGTTGTCTTCTCGGTTTACGTGGAGGTACAAAATTGAAAACTATGATGCTGTTGAGTTACGCAAAATTTTTGAAAAAATAATGAAGGATAATCATTGGACGTTTGACAGTAATGAGCGAGACGCAGTTAAGGACGAATGGTTCAAGTCCCGTGTTCATTATTTCAAATACTTTGGAAGAGACATTGAAGTTTTTTTTACAAAAACGAAAATCGCACACAGTCGTCGTGTATTTTATTTACCGGAAACCCATCGTCGAAAACTAATCATGAAAGATTTAGATGCGGGATTTGAATTGTTTACAGCCGCAGATGATGTCAAATCGCGCGGACAGATGTTGTCTGGACCAGCGGTAACCATGTATTTATAAGTTTTCACTTTTTTTATTCAAAAAGCTAAAAAAATAAACAAATAAAAATAATAAGGTATTGCCAAATAAAATAAAATACAAGGTAAAGTAATAGACAATAGAGTCGTGCGAAAAAAATAAAATAGAATGACTCAGATGAATCAGAATGAGCCCGCTGTACCAACAATTGCGTCGTATGCAGACATATACCAAGAACGACCGTATTACACGGATAAATACAGTGACGGAAAGTATGACCGACTCGTTACGTTGAAACGTGAACGCCGACAACTTGAAATGATGATTCGCGACTATTATAAACGGTATAAGGCGTACGCCGAGTACATGAAGTCTCGAAACGGTGACTGGAACGATTATCAAGGTCGAAACGACATGGCGGGTCTGGGAATGGCGCCAGGTGACAGCAGCGAGTCGGCGGGATGGTACTATATCGGGGAATCTGACACGGTCGAAGAATGCAAACGCGCGGCTTTGAGAGATGATAAAATGTATACTCGAATTGTGCATTACACTCCTGAAAACGGGTACGAAGGAACGTGGAAGTACTCGTGTTATGGCAGCGTTCCCGGCGCAAAAACCAGCGCGAATTCGCGGTTCAACTCAATTGGCGTTACTACTGCAGATAGAACGTACTGGGTGGACGAACCGGTTTTAAATGCAGATTCTGGAACTGTGCTTCCGCCACCTGGCACGACAACTACGACCAACTATTCGGGATGGACGTATCTCGGGAAATATCCCAACGCTGCCAGTGAAAGAGAAAACAATGCCAACGGGCTGTACGCGTGCAAAGAAATGGCAAAAAAGTCTGACGCGGCGGTACGTGTTCGGACGGGCCGAAACCCTGCAGATATTGTTACTATGAACGCTGCCGCTCCTGGAGCGGCAACTACGGAGTTCAACACCATTTTATACCTTGATGGAAGTTATTCGGGGAATGATGCGTTGAAAGGCGCATGCTATGCACGAGGTGGACCGCAGCTTAGTACAAATACTATATTTTTGTACAGGGTCAAACCGACTACTACCGTCGTGTCTACAACAACCACCGACATTTCATCCGGGTCAATCGTTTACAATAATGCGAGTCAGTCAGATGCCAGCTTTTTGTACATATCAAAGAAAGACCTTCAAATCAAAAACACACCAGATGTAAGTGCACTGTTAGGACAAATCACCATTCAAAGTCCCGATAATCCAGCCAAGTACCAACTTTGGACAATTAACGGGACCGCGTCTACCACGAATACCGTGAACTATGTTACGATTCCAGTTACAAAAGTGCACGACTCCGATTACAAGTACTGGACCGCGCCAGAAAATAGTAATGTCGTGGTTACGCTTGGTAGTAAAGTTACGGGAGCTACCACTTCCTACCAGTCGCGTTGCGTAGATACTGTAGGTGGGGACACGGACGAATTTGAAACGAGTGGAAACTCGGGCCCGCCACTTTTGAAAAGTCAAATGGTAAAAGACTTGCGCGAACGCTATGAAGCAATCATGGATTTAAAGTCCCGAGTTGATATGCGGTTTGAACCGATACCCAGTATCAGCAACTCTCTGTCTGATACGCTGGACGATGCTGTTTTCCAAATGCAAACCGTTTGGGAACCCAAAGTGCATGCTCTTGCAAACAAAGTGAAGAACTTGGAGGTGAACAATGCCATGATGGACAACGCCGATTCGCACATTCAGATGAACACTAACCGTTACGTTTTCGTGTTTTACACGATTTATGCTGCATTGTTCATATGTGGGTTAATATACTTGTTGAAAGCAGATGACGACGCGCCAGCGGTTAAATATGTGCAAATCGCACTAGTGGGGTCATTCATTCTTTGGTTGGCGTATCATGTTATGCAATATAAGTCATAACTAACTAACTAACAAATATGTGTATATAATTATATATAATTATATACTATATTAATAACTATGGATATAAATGCTATCATAGCCGATAGTATTCATTACTTGCACATCCTAATGGTGTTATATATTTTGTTCGGTTGGATTATAACTCCTATTAAAAAAATACATTATTATATACTGTTTGGTATGTTTGTTATTTTAGACTGGAATGACCTCGACGGCGAATGTACTTTAACCAGGCTTGAACACCATTTTAGAGAAAAAATAAAAAATACGAATACAAATCTAACTACAAACACAGAAACAGGTCAACCTGAGTTTTTTAGACCGTTGATAAATAAAGTATTTAACACCCAACTTACTACAAATGAAGCAAATCGAATCAACTACTTTGCGTTTATACTTGTAATGATGCTGGCATTTTTTAGAATGATACGTTATTACAATATCAATATCTTATAAACGATTCCGTCTCATTATTTCATTTCATTTCATTTAAAGCTGTACGCGCGGCGTGTGTCGTTGGCCGTGACCGTACTTTTTTACAGCGGCCTTAGCCATTCGGTACGCCTTGCTGGTGGCGTGGTTACATCCCTTATCCAAAATCGAAAAGTCCACTGCAGCGCTTTTACCTCCAGTAATTGCGCTCGCTAACCGGGCTCGCCCCCAGGAATGCGCAGTTTGATTCGGACGGCTGCCGGATGAGAAGTAGGCACCTTGACCTTTTCTCTCGATTTTTGCGAGTGCGTTTATACTGCACCCCGTTTTTTTTGCCAGAATATGCGACGGTACTACTTTATCTATCTTGTAAATGCGTTCGGCGCGAACAATATGGTCAGATTTTTTGGATGGAAACGAAGAAACCTTGCGACGCGTATAGTAAACGCCTTTTCGGTACAGGCGTCGGGATAAAGCAAGCTCGCGTCGTACCGTTTTTGTGTCTCGGCTCGACAACATGGACGGAATGTACCGTCGCGGAACAAGTTTTTGTAAAACACGCATTCAATATGTAATATATGTATATAATATATATATATTTATACTGTGAAAAAATAAATACATATAATATATATATAACATAATTACAATGGCATTAGCTCATTTAGGCCAGTTAGGCCCTTTAAGCCGAATAGGCACGTTAAGTCATTTAACTAATAATACAAGTGTATTACCCTCAGAAACTACTTATTATCGTCCTGATACAATACTTAATACATTTTTACCACATTCAAATATTACTTCATACGCCAGTTCCGCGTATAATCGTTTAAAGGACACTTATAAAGACCGTGTTACTGAAGAAACAAAACCGGAAATACTTGAGTCAATAAATACTACAATATCAAATTTTACCCAAGCCCAAATAGAAGAGTTTAAAAAGAAACTGGATGTTCAGTTTTCAAAAGACGTGAACTGTTGGTATGGAATTCTTGGTATTACACACGAAAACTATGGTTGTGACTTGCGTGAACTTATCTTCAACGTAAATGGAGAACCATCATCGCCGGCGGCAAAGGCTTTATTGGATACATTCGCTCAAATTTCACCTTCATTAAAGAGAAAAATACATGTGTTAACCGACATTGATGACACGTTGTATCCCAACTATGGTCATAAAACATATGTTCCAGGAAGCGACACTTCATGGCCTCAAAAGGTTCCTTATCCTGGTGTTAAACAATTTTATAAAGAACTCCATAAGTTACCTAATTCAACCGGGTACACGACAATCCTTTCTGCAACACCTGGATTTTTGAAACATAGTAAAATTAATTCAGATGAATTGAAAACGATTCTTGGTCGAGATTTTGGATTCATTCAAGGGATTGAAAGTAAAAGACGACAGTTGGCTAACTTACCTAGCATTATAAAAAATTGGTGGAATAAAGGTAACGACCGCGATTCTTCCTTTTATTCGGCAATTGGAGATGTAAAATTCAACCGCTTTAAACAATACGCTCAAATTTTTCCAGAAAGAGATTTTATATGGATTGGTGATAATGGACAGGCTGATGCTATAGCGGGTTCAAAAATGTTGGAAGAGTTCGGAGACCGAGTCAAAGTGTTTATTCATCGTGTATCTGAACCAGTAGATGGTTTAGATAAAAGGATTACTTATTTCGACTCATATTCAGGTTTGGCAGAACTATTTAAAAATTTAAATATTTTTAACCCGGCTCAATTTAATGCAGTTATTCGAAGCGCAGCCAAAGACTGCACCGAACCTAACGCAAGCGAAGATAACAAAAAAATACACTGCTCTGCTGTAACTGTACATACTAAATCGCCTGAAATGGGTGGGTCAAGAAATAAAAAATCGAAAAAATCAAAAAAATCGAGAAAGCCATTGAAGTCAAAAAAATCGAGAAAGCCAATCAAATCAAAGAAATCGAGAAAGTCAAGCAAATAAAAAAAAATAAAAATATGATAAATTGATTTAAATTCATCATGTTTCATTTTATCATTATGCATTACGAAAACAGAATAGAACAATGAGAACCATTTCAAATCCGGTGGCGTTTAGAGACAACTTGAGGAAGCGGTTTAAGACAATTCTTACTGGCGCAGGCGATGTAACCGGAGACGGCAACGCAGAAGGAAACCATTCAGACATAGATACCATGTCTATCAATCTGGAACGCGGCATTTACAACTTTATCATTCAAAAAGCAACCAAAGAACAAATCGTCAAAAAATGGAGCAACCCGTTCTTTGTAGAAATTTATACCGACCACGCACGCAGCATATACATCAATTTGAGTGTGGAAGCGATACGAGAAGCCGTACTCTCGCGTAAAATAAAAGCACAAGACCTGCCGTTTATGACGCATCAAGAAATGATGCCTGAAAAATGGAGCGCGCTCCTGGAACAAAAACGTATTCGCGACAAAAACAAGTACGAAGTGCACCTGGAAGCGTCTACCGACAATTTCTTATGTTACAAGTGCAAGTCTCGCCAATGTACGTACTACCAAATGCAAACGCGGTCCGCAGATGAACCCATGACCACATTTGTCACGTGCATCAAGTGTGGCAATCGTTGGAAGTGTTAAGTTTAGTTTATTCAAGTTGGTCACCTTGCGCGTACATACTCGCTTGTCGGCTGGCTTCCAACAATGCGGCGGATGAATTTCCGGGACAATTCTGCTCAGCACTTGATGCGCATGATGCTCCGTGTTGTGGAACAAGTGCCGGGTCACCTCCGCTTTGACTTTGATAATTCGTGTTTTTATTTTTTCTTATTTTCCGATGGAACATATTCATTTGAATCCGCTTGCTTATAATACGTCGTTGCGAGTCATTCAACTTCATGCTACTACGACGACTGCGTCTACGACGACTGCGTCTACTAAGGCGACGACTAAAACAGCATCCCTTGCATTTGCACTTACAAGTGCATTTTGTGCGTTTAAAACCGTTTTTGCGTTTGCGATACCGTCGGGTTCTTCTGCCACTGCCGCCACCACCGCCAACACTTCCAGAAATTTGGTTCATTGTATTTTTATTTTCAGCCGCAGCGGTTATTGCATTCATAGACGCTTCTTGGGATGCATTATTCGAGTCAACTTGTAATGGAGGCGGTCGTAATTCATCTTGGCCTGGAGGCAGTGCCGACGTTGAATGTCTTGTAATCGTATCTCCCATCACGTTCACTGATATTCAAGTATTATTTTTTATGTTTTACTTTACTACTTTATGTTTCGTTTTTTTTTATTTTTTTTTTTCAATAAAAATAAAAATAAAAAAAATGAAAATGAAATTGTAAACATTAACAAGGAATATAAATTAAACCTATAATATATACAGTAAGTAATTGAATTATTTGTGAATTTGGAATTTGGAATTTGATGTCCTACGATTTATTATTGACGCGTGACAAAAACAACACATTAATTGGAGGCGGGTACACGTTAAACTCTTCATTTTTAAATTCCGGAATTCCAGCATTCACACATGCACGTGCGAAACGCGGAGGTGGTAAAGGCAACCGTACCTCTAAAAATGAATCCGGGTCCGACTCCGAATCCGACGCGAATACGATTCCAGCAAAAGTGTCCGACATATTTGAACGCGCCAACGGAAAAAACGCGATTGTTGTACCAGCAGGAATATTTATGATTCATTCAACAACCACATCAAATGCATCTTCTTCTGCAGACGGCGCTCCCGTGCCGGTTCCGGTGCCTATGAAAACCAAGTTAAAGGAGTTGTTGTACTACGGTAGTGACAGTAGCGACAGCGACAGCGACAACAGTGACGCCGATGAAAATGAAAACAAAAACGACAACCAGGTAGTCCCCGACGACTTGTATAAAAAATTATTGGGCTTGGTATCACCCAGCCAGGTAAACCGACACTGGGACCCGAAATCGACCACTCGAAAAAGACGCGTTCGTGTCGGCGTCGAATCAAAACCACACAGTCGACGACAACGACGACAATAATCATAATCTAATTCTAATTAGTCATTCGAGCTTTTAGTCAAGTTGCAATTTGCACATAATATTTGCAGTTGTGCTTTATTTTTGTGGAAATGAACCCATCTTTCTTCAAATTCGGCATCATCTGTGTGAAAACATGTTGCTCCAACAAGCGTGTCTGCGAACTTGGTTGGATGTACTGGTTCATTGGAGAGAAATTTGGTCTTGATGTGGCAAAAAGGATGCACGTGGTCGGCGTGAAAATCATGAGAATCGGTCCCTTGCTTTTTACACAGTGCACATGTGAAGTTGTAACCAAACCCTTTTTTGAAGTTAACAATGTCTTCTGTAACTGCGGTTCGCATCGCACGTGTAACATTTTCTGTAACAGGTCGCTTTTTGAATTCGCAACAATAACGCCATGAAAAGTCAGCGACTGACCCATCTGTCCTTCGAATCATCGTTGCGTATCCGTTTCCAACCTCGTTCTTCTTTATCCAAAAATAGTCAACGCCTGTGCCAATCTTAAACTCCTTTTCAGGGTGATTATTTAGGACGTTATTTAAAATGCCCATTTGGGATGTCCTTGTCCAACCCTAACGCACCCGAGTTCAGACAGTACCCATCGAACACATTCTTCGCACGCCTTTTTCGTTTTAAAAGTTAGTTCCCCTAAACGGTACTCTTTTTTTATCGAGGCTCTCATGGTATTAAAATAATTATTTTTTTATGCACAATGTATCGGTAATTTATATTTATTATGTTTTAAACATAAATATAATAAAAACAGTTTCATATGCAAACGTACACGCGCGAAACATGGGAAACGGATTATCACTATCAAATTACTATGAAAACTATGAATGCGGATTCAAGAATGAACGCCGAGGAGGTCAAATATACCGACAAAAGCAACGGCAAGGTCATTTCATCAACTTTGAAGACGTTCAAACCATCATTGGTTCTGGATATGGAACCGGTATTGAAAATGGAAATGAGTATAACCATAAACATAAAGACCGCGAACATTTTATATTGATAAGTACGTTGGACGCGGGAAGACAAGAGTGTATTATAAAAAATACGGTATTGCCAAAAGACGAAGAGGCGCAAATGAATGACATTATTTCTGGACAAAACGACTATGCAGATAGCATAACAGTGGTAGTGTACGGAAAAAATGCGACCGATGAAAGCGTAATGGCCAAATACACCCAGTTGAAAACGCTTGGTATTTCGAATGTATGCGTGTATTTGGGCGGCATGTTTGAATGGCTGATGTTGCAAGATATTTACGGGTCCGACCTTTTTCCAACTACGGGCAAGTGCCTTGATATACTGGAGTTTCGTTCACCGTCGATTTTGTCTTGATTTGACATTGGACATTGACATATGTTATGTTATGTTCAATGTTCAACTGCTTTTTGAACCTTTGGGTTTGCATACTCCCTTCATGCACTCGCCCATGTAATAATAATAGTCGATGTCTCTACCAAAAGTGAGTTCTGGCCCATCAACACTTCCAGCCACGCATTTTCCGTCCGGGGATATGCCCAGCGAATTCAGCACTCCGCTACCAGGTTTAGGCTCAACCCCGCCTGAGCCTTCATTTGTATTTGAAAACTTTACCCAGCCACAGCAACATTTTTCGGCACATGTTCCTTGGCTCGTAATGTCACTGCACGCCTTGTCCAACTTATCATGATTGAGCTTACAAAAACCGTCCGTTGATTTGCAAGTTGCCGATTTTTGTTGCAGCTTTTCTCGCGTTGCCATGGACGGTCCATTTGGAAGCAGGCTTGATACTGCTCCAATAACCGTGTTTTCAACGGCCGTACCAATCGATGCCACGGAAGCGCTGTCTGCCGTCATTGGCTTCCGTTTGGCTTGTTCCGGTGGTTCATGCGGATTTTCAAGTTTTGGAGTAAACAACTCAATTGTCACGCGTTTCGATATTTTGCTGGACGGTTTTTCCGCATCGATGTCGTCAATGATGCTGGTTGCGTACTTGTTTGTATTGCGCACATCTTTGGAAGCTTCTTCGTTTCCGATTTGAATTTGGATGTACAATACAAACCCTAAAATAAGAACGGCAAGGCCAATAATATGGGACGCGTTCTCCATAAAAGATGTTCCTAGTGTCGACTTTTTGGCACCGGACATAATTGAATCTACAAATTCCATAGCCGCCGTTTTTATGTCTGTAAAAATAGTTGTAAAGTCATCCGGACTCGGAACCCGAACCGAACCAGAACCCGGATTTTTAAATGAGTCAGTTATGTTCCCTATATTACCAAAGTTCATTTTCTTTATTTCGTTCTTTCTTTCTTTCTTATTATTGTATATTTTATATTTTTATTTTTCATTCGCTGCTGCTACCATAAAATATGCCGACTTAAATTATTTGCGGAATATTTATTGGTTTTCCAGTTGCCCAACATTCCTTTGGTTCGCGTAAGATAATTTTTACGCCGTTTTTTATCGTGGTGCTTCGTATAGTCTTCGTACCCAACTTGTCCAAAATTAACCCACTTATTATGGGTTGGGTCGTAAATGGAATATTTTTTTTCAGGGTTTCGCGCTGGGTACAATTTTGCAGTTCTACCCAAATACTTGTATGCCATGCGTTGTGCGGTCCTGGGTGTTGAGTACGAGTAAAGCCGGATTGGATAACTTTTTCGAGTTTTTGAATTGAACTTGCTGATACGCATTCAGATTGATTTTTTTATGACGCAATACATAACATACCGTATATTTTATTTCATTCATTTTTTGAAGTAAATAGTTGATATAATATATTGTACAGCCCATCTCCTAAAATAGTGATTTTATTTAATGTATCGTTTATATTTACAGCAACTACCGAACCTGCATATATTTTAAACGGGGTCCCTGCAAACGATGCGAATGTTACAACATTTCCATTAGTGTCCAGTATATTTGTACCATTGAATGAATATATAACATTATTTATTTTTACAGTTTCATTTGCATTCATTGGGATGTAGACCGATTTCCCTCCTGTAATATCAACTGACGTTACAGTTACCACTTTGTTGGCGCTTGCATCAAGAGAAGTCGGAGGCTTTATCGTGAAAGTGGCTGCCTCCACTGTGGTGTCAGGACTTGCTAGCAAGGCATTAATTTCGCTTCCTGAAACAGTACTTGCAACTTGAACCGCGCTTATTCCCACATTATTAATGTTTTTAAGCAGTTGCAGTTTTTGCACTGTACTAAATGTTGGTAAGTTTGTGGCTCCGCTAATGTTTGCGTTTGCGAAGTTTGTGTTTGCAATAATAGCACCTGAAAAATCCACATTACTTAAATTTGCTCCTGAAAATGATACGCCAGAAACGGTGGTTCCAACCAGTGATGCACCTGACAAGTCAACCAACGCATATGATGTGCTGGACGAAATGGTCTGACCTTCTAAGGCTGTTCCAGCCGACTCAATTACAATCGAACACGTTGCATTTGCAGGCGCACCGTATACCTCAGTGGATGCTTGGGATGCGGTAATTGTAACGGTACCTGCGCCTTTTAAAGTCACTAAACCGGTACTGGCATCCACAGTTGCAAACGATGTGTTGCTGCTACTGTACGTCACTGCGCCAGAACTGGCGCTACTAGCCGTAACTGTAAATGCAGCATCTGTAACATTTTTTGTCGTGGGCGGACTTACAAATGCCAGAGTTGGCGCGAACTTTGAAACGGTAAGCGTGTTACTGGTATTACTGGCAGCGTTGTACTGATTCGTCTGGACCTGAGCTGCATTAAAAGACACGTCACCCGCACCCACAATGGTTATAAAATTACCGGATGCATCAATGGTTGCCACACTGGGGTTGCTGCTGCTATACACGATGTCAACAGTGGTGTTGTTGCTGGTCGGTCGCGTGGTTATAGCGAACGACGCGTCTCCAAATGTTTTGGAG